>Ga0182013_10000280_pt1 | contig 69558 bp, 47 predicted proteins | sample 612S2MmetaG_FD_120487 | JGI IMG/M metagenome (GOLD analysis project Ga0182013, IMG submission 120487) | Permafrost microbial communities from Stordalen Mire, Sweden - 612S2M metaG | ecosystem: Environmental > Terrestrial > Soil > Wetlands > Permafrost | place: Sweden: Stordalen | collected... | reverse complement strand
CATGTTCGTAAAGTATTGATTCTAAAATGATTACGTCAAAGTATTGATTCGTAATGACTTAGCTTACATTGGGCCGCGACTGGTTTTTTGCGATCGCAGTTAGCAGGGATTATTGTTCATCGGTGAATCCTGTGTCTGTGATGGCGCACACGATGTAATTGTGATGAAAGCGGGAGGGGGAAAAGGGCGATGGTAGAATCCAGCGGCATGTCGTCCGCAGCGATCTCGTAGCCGGTCACTTTTCCGCGCCATTCACAGCAGAGGCACCATCATGAGCCGCCGCGGTACTTCCTTGGTCGCGCTTGGGGACACAAGAGGGCGACGCTCTAATTACATCGCCGGAACAATACCCCGCCTGAGAATTTTCTTTCCTCGCACCACCCGTTCGCAGGTGGAGGCATTTTTACGACCGAGTCGGCGACGGCATCGAAATTCGGGAGCGTGACCCAGAAAAATCTCTTATAGGGTTCGGCTTCGGCGTAACTGGCGACGGGGACGCTCGCGATGTTTGCGTGGAGATCGAGGATGTGGAATGAGTTGGTAGCGACCACATCGGAACTGACGTAGTAATGGCCAAACTCGGCTGCGAGTTGAGCGTAGCGAGGGTCGTTACTGCCAAGGGAATTCACTCTTATCCCATTGGTGATCCCCAGGGCCAGGGAAAATAAACCATAGAGAAGCCACGCGCAGTTGGCCCATTTTTGAGGGCGAAACCCAATTGCGAGCACGATCAACCCGTAGCCGACCAAGCGCGGCACCGGTTCGTAGGCACGAACGAAGAGCAGCAGCCATGAACATATGAGGCATGCGATCCCGAAAATTCTAAGCCATTTGCCGCTTGGCGTCGCCCGCAGCGAGCAAAGGCAAATCACTGAGGCCAGCATACAGATTGAGAAGGCGACTCCGGGAAATGGAGCGAATACGGTGCCGTGCCAGCTAAATGAGATGGCGCGCGGGATTTGAGTGAAGAAGACTTTTGTAGCCAACGTAAAAGTGCCGAGGGACGAGACGCTTTGTGAGGGCGTGAGCGTGTGCGTGGTCCGGGCGTTGAATGCAGAATGGAGCCGAGGCTGAGGGCGGCGACGAGCGCGGCTGGGATGTAGGAACGCACAAGTTTTCTCCAATCCTGGCGGATGGTGAGCGCGTCGGCCATCACGGCAGCGGGCAGAAAAACCGCTGCGATGAATTTCATTTGGATTAATAACGCCCAGATGATGCCAGGCCAGCTACGCCGCGACCCCTGGACCGCCAAACAGACTCCGACCAGAAACAAAGCATAAGCCATGATGTCGGGATGAACCCAGTTGGCGAGCAAGCGGAAGAACCCAGAGGCGAGTACGAGGGTGAATCCGATCGCGGCTTGCCAACTCCATTCGCAGCAGCGAAGCAGATAATAGATCAGTCCGACGGTCACGCCGTAGAACAGATAGCTCAGGATCATCGCCGCCAGGACGGGATCTGGGAACGGGCTCAGGAGCAGGGAATAGCCGGGGGGCCAGTGGTTGAAAAATTCTCCGGTAAGGCCGCGATAACCGCTTCCAAGATGGAGCGAGCGCGCCCCCATGATGTAGGAATAGCCATCGACGTCGCGAATTCCTAGGCGGGGATGGAGCAGGAAGATGAAAAGAATGCTTAGACAGCCGAGAAGCGTTGCGGTGAGTATTGTGGCTGTATTTTCTGTCAGCGTCATACTTGCGCATTATAGATTGCTCACATTGCACGGCTAGCTTAAGATGCGACTGCCCCTCGCTCAAGCCCGCCCATCGAATGAGCCATCGATCTTAGCTAGTGTCGGGGCAGGTCAAGTGCGGCGGGCGGGACGCCCGCGCCATACAATTTTTATCTTCCACTGCGCAAGCTTTTCGCGCAGTGCTAGAATTCTGTCCCACATGTCGAAGACGACGGATTTCCGGGAACAGCTCTACAGCCGCTACGTTTCTGCTTTTAAGGGTCCGAGGGATGACGCGCAGGATCGGCGGTGGTACCGGTGGTCGGAATACAAATTAGTGCCGTTGCTTGGTGGCCTGACCCGCGAGGCCGCTATCCTCGATCTCGGGTGCGGCGGCGGACAGATGCTCCAGTTACTGAAAGATCAGGGCTTCAGCAACGCCTCGGGGGTTGACGTGTCTGCTGAGCAGGTGCGCGAGGCCACGGATCGAGGGTTGAAGGCAACCGTGGGCGATGTGTTCGATTGCTTGCTCGGCTCTCGGTCAAATTTCGACGCTATTACTGCTTTGGACATCGTCGAGCATTTTGACAAGAGTGAACAGCTTCCCTTGTTTGAAGCGATCTACGCGGCGCTGCGGCCGGGCGGGAGACTCATCATTGAGACCCCCAATGGGGAAGGGCTTTTCGCGAGCCAAGTGATCTATGGCGACCTTACCCATCTGACGATATTTTCCGAGGCATCGCTTTCGCAGCTTCTGAGACTGCTCGGGTTTGAGAAGATTGAATTCTATGAGACTGGGCCAGCACCGAAGGATTTGAAGGGGCGGGTCCGCGGCCTGCTATGGCGAATTGTCAAGGCCGCTGCAAACGCTGCGCGCATCATCGAAAGCGGCGAGACGCAGCGGCTCTGGACGAAAAACCTGATCTGCTGTTGCCGAAAGCCGCTGTAGGGTGGGGACTATGAGGCAAGAGCAAACCGCGACCTATTTCCCTCCACTGGAAGAGCGCAACTGCCCGGCGTGCGGAAGTTCGTCGCGCACTGGAACGCTTTCGCGCGAGGGGGAATTTGAACTGGTGCGGTGCTGCGATTGCCGGATGCTCTACACGCATCGGGTGCGGGGCATTGCGGGAAAAATTCTGCATTACGATCAGATGGCGCGGGAACGCGTGGACACCACTTCTGGCCTGTCCCCGGCGCATTATGGGCTGGCGAATCAGATCAAGGCGGTGGGGCTTTACGAGAGTGTGTTGCAGTTCATCGTGAAAACGATCCAAGCGGGGAATGTCAATTTTGTCGACGTGGGATGTGCGGGCGGGTTGCTGCTGCTGGCGGCGCAGGCGCTGGACGGTTACCACTGCGGCGTTCCACCACGGTTTAATGTACGCGGGATCAGCATCGATCCGCGGGAGCGCAGCGAGACGGAGAGAAACGTGGGATGCCCGGTGCTGTTTCCGGACGAGGCGGCGTCGGCGTGGACGGGCTGGGCCGATGTGGTCACGCTGATGAATGTGCTGGAGCACGTAGACGATCCATTTCAATTGCTCGGCCAACTGAGGGGAATATTGAAGCCGGGCGGGCTGCTGGTGATTGATGTGCCAAATAACTCAGTGGTTTCGTTGCGCGGTGGTCTGCTCCGCCGCTGGCCGGAGCTTGATCTGGGAGAGCATATCAATCACTTTGTTCCTTCGACATTGGATCGGCTGCTGATCAGAGCGGGGTTCGTCCCGGCGGGACGACTCTTCGGGCTTTACAAGGGCGTGGAGTCGATCGCGGTTGCTCCGGGATTGCGGACGGCAGCGCGATGGTTGGGTGCGTCGGCGGTGATGTTGGCGACGATGCGCAGAGTGCAATTATTTGCTCACATGACGATGGCGTATCGAGGCGGGAGCGGGGTTTGAGAGGCTGAGGGTTAGGGGGCTGCGGAGAAACTGGGCAACTCCGCGAAGAGCTCGCCCCAGGCGCTAAAGCGCAGACACATGTTTCAACGATATACGGCAAGAGTGGAGGAGGTTGCGGAAAAACTCAATATCCGACGCTCAGCCCCTAAAGGGGGGCTTGATTTCGAGGACTTGCGGTATCGCTAAAGCGATACCCTGATACGAAACCCGAGTTTTTCCGCAGCCTGTAGAAACTCGTGCCCTCCCCGGAATCAACGCCAGTTGGAGTTTTTTGAGCAGGCTGTGAAGTCGCGCCCCTTCAAAGCAAGTCGGAAATGCGGTTCATAAATGAGGCCCATCAATGCGGTTCATGCGCGGGCATTTCCGCTCTGCGGGGACAGGTCAACTGCGGCGAGGGGACGCCCGCGCCACACAATTTTTTTCTTCCACTGCGCAAGAAATTGCGCAAAAAGCAAGCCGGAAAGATCGATTCGGCCTAGCTCTAGAATTCATCGGTTTCCGGCAGTAATTCATTGACCGGGGGTAACCCGGCCGTTAGACTCAATGAGACTCGGGGAAGCAACTCCTCCAGGTTCTACGCCTGACCCGGGTTAGATCTGCCAAGTCCGATCCTTCCGTCGTCCAGTAAAAACTGGCGCAATCGACACTGGCCGTAGCTGAACGGTGCGTGCCCCCGACCGTTTTTTGGGTCGCGGGATACGTGTCTCGATTTTGTGTCTCGATTTCTGGTGGCGACGACGAGAGGGAGCTAATGCCGGAGTTTGCCGGCCTGCAAACCAATTTTCTCACCTGGCTCATTCTGGCGGGCACGACCGCCGTGTGGGTGCTGTCGCTGCGGCTCGTTCCGGGATGGCAGCGCGAGGGATGGCCGTCGGTATTGAAGTCGCTGTTGGGATTTGTGTGGCTTAGTTTTGGCCTCGACATTCTGCTGCGTTTTTCGATGCTGTCGTACAACGCGGTGGAGTGGGCGAACAACAGTCCGCGGCTGTTGTCGCTGACGGCGGATACGGTGAACCGGTCGCTCGGGTATTGCGGGTTGTTCTGGGTGATGGTGGCGGTGGGGTACCGGATCGCGGCGCGGCGGAAGAGCGCGGGTGCGATCGGGATCACGCGGATGTTCACGTTGGATCTGGCGTATGCGGTGGCGGTGCCGATGGCACTGATTTGTTCGGTGCTGCTGTATTTGCTGGATGGGCCGAACGGCATTCCGCTGGCGCTGGTGACTCCACTGGCGCTGTTTGCGAACCTGTACATCCTTCCGGCGGCGATGGTGTGGTGGGATCACATGCGGCGGCCGGGGCCGTGGTGGCGGGCGGGGGGGATTCTGTGGCTGACGCTGCTGCCGGCGGCGGTGAATGGCTGGCGCAGTCCTTATCGCGAAAATCTGGCGCCAATATTTCTGATTCCGCTGCTGGCGGCGCTGTTTGCGGGGCGGCGTCCGAAGTTGCGCGTGCTGGTGCCGGCGGGGCTGGTCTGCTTTCTGGTGCTGACGACTTTTGTGAGCGCCTATCGCAGCATCAAGTGGGAGAATGCGCGTCCGGAAGAAGTGGCGAGCGAGATGCGGCGGGGCGGCGTGGTGGATTGGTTTACGGGGAACTGGGGAGAGCGGCTGGCGCGGTTCCATTCCTTCGATTCGATTCTGCTGACGGTGCATCTGGTGCCCGCGGCTCGGCCTTATTCGGGGCGGAGCGTGTTGGTGGCTCCGTTTGTGCGGGGGTTTGTGCCGCGGCTGATCAATGGGGATAAAGGGGCGGCGGACGCGGGAGAAAAGTTTGGGGTGGAGATCTGGGCGTACGACGATCCGTCGGCGCGGGATCACGGCGGGGCGGCGATTGCGCCATCGATGCCGGGGGATTTGTATGAGTCCGGCGGAGCGGTGGATGTGGCTTTGGGCGCGTTGCTCTGGGGCGGGTTGATCGGGCTGGTGGATGGCTGGAAAAAATATCTGCCGGGATATTGCGCGGCGGCGATAACGGCGCTGGTGGCGACGCATTGCGCCATGTCGGTGGAGCGGGACTTCGATCATTCGGTGGCGGCGTTCATTCAGACCTTTCTGGTGGTGATTGTGGTGGGCGGGGTGGTGGCGCTGGCGCGGCGGCGGAAGGACGAGTTCGCGGCGGAGTTTGACGGCGGAGCGGCGGGCGGGTTTGGCCGTGACTTGGTTGGAGAAGCTGTTCGGGAATCTGCAGGCAATTCTGCTTCGAACTTCAATCCCACACTGGAGAGATCTTAGGGCCCCGATGGTTACCTTCCTGGCGGAACAGTCCACAGAGCGGGCGGCGGAGCGAGGGGTGGGGCTGCGCCCGTTGGGGAGCGGGATTCTGCTGACCACGGATTTTCCGCCGGTGGTGGGAGGGATCGGCAACTACCTGTTCAACGTGTATCTGCAGTTCGACATGCGACAGATGACCTTGATTGCTCCCGACCATGCGGACGCAGAGCGGTTCGATTCGCTGCAGGCGTATTCGCCGGCGCGTTTTCGGATGGCGCTGGATGTTCCGGGGGTGCGGGGGGCGTGGCAGGTATGGCGGATGTATCGCGAAGCGGAAAAGCTGGCGCGGCAAGATCGGAACCTGGTGTTGCATTGCGGGCACGTGAACGCGGCGATGGCGGCGCGCAAATTAAAGCGGCGCTACGGCACTCCGTATCTGGTGTGGACGCACGCGCTGGAGATTATGGACGAGTGGCTGCGCGCGAGCATTGTGCCGGCGCTGCTGGATGCGGATCTGGTTACGACCAACAGCGAATTCACGAGCGCATTCGTGAGATCGACCGGCGTGCCGGAGTCGCGGATTGTGAAAATCCGGCGCGGCGCCGATCCGGCACGTTTTCGTCCGGGGCTTGATTGCGGGCGACTGGCGCAGCGATTGGGAGTGGAGGGGCGTCCGACTTTGCTGACGGTGGCGCGGATCGTGAAGGCCAATCGATACAAGGGCCACGATGTGGTGCTGCGGGCATTGGCGGCGGTGAAGCGCGCGGTGCCAGACGTTGCTTACGTGATTGTGGGCGAGGGGGACGACCGGGACTATCTGGATCAGTTAGCGCAGCAGTGCGGCGTGCGGGAGAACGTGATTTTTGCGGGGCGCGTTTCCGATGCAGAGCTGCCGCTGCTCTACAACATGTGCGATGCATTCATCATGTGCAGCCGCGAAGATCGCACGCGGCGAGGGATTCTAGCGGAAGGATTCGGTCTGTCATTGCTGGAGGCGTCGGCCTGCGGGAAGCCGGTGATTGCCGGGCGATCGGGAGGCGTGCCCGATGCGGTGCGGGATGGGATTACGGGGCTGCTGGTGAATCCGGTGGAGAGCGACGCGGTGGCGGCGGCGATCGTTCGGGTGCTACAGGAGCCGGGTTTGGCGGACGCGATGGGCGCGAACGGGCGCGAGTGGGTCGAATGCGAAATGAATTGGACGCGCTCAGCCGATGAATTTGAAGACGCGATGCGGAAGTTTTTTCCGCAGGTGTTCTCTCGTCAGGCCTTCTCGGGCACCAAGGAGGCGGTGTAGGCCGATGTGCGGAATCATGGGGATTTTGAGCGACGGGCGGCCTGAGGAGATGCGGGCGGCGGTGCGGGAGATGATGGCGGCGGGGCGGCATCGTGGTCCGGATGGGAGTGGGAGCGTCGAGATTGTGGTGGGGGCGGACGGCAATTCTGAGCAGCACTCGGATAGCAGTCTGGTGCTGGGGCACACGCGGCTTTCGATTCTCGATCTGAGCGAGGGGTCGCGGCAGCCGATGCGGGATGCGGAAACGGGATCGTGGCTGGCATTCAATGGCGAGATTTACAACTTCCGCGAGTTACGGGGGGAACTGGAAAAGCTGGGCGAGAAGTTTGGGACGTCGGGCGACTCGGAAGTTTTGCTGAAGGCGCTGGTGGCGTGGGGAGAACGGGCGCTCGAGAGACTGGAAGGGATGTTCGCGTTTGCGTTCTGGGATGGGCGGAGGGGGAGCCTGTTGTTGGCGCGGGATCGCGTGGGGATGAAGCCGCTTTATTACTGCGGCGGAGCGGGAGGGCGGGGATTCGCCTTTGCTTCCGAAGTGAAGGTGCTGGAGCGGGCGGGGATTTGCGCGCTCACGCTCGATCACGACGCGGTGAACTCCTTTCTGGCTTACGGCGCGGTGATTGGGCCGAACACCATCTACAACGAAATTAAAGAACTGGAGCCGGGACACCTGCTGCGGGTTAACGGGCGGGGAGTGGTGGCGGAAGCTGAGTACTGGTCGCTGCGCCGTTGCCTGAGTGAATGTGGGGCCGGAGGTGCATGTGGACCCGGCGGGTCGCGGGTAACCGATTTTGATGCGGCGGTGGCGTTGGTCCGGGAGGGGTTGGAGGGGGCGGTTCGATCGCATCTGGTGAGCGATGTGCCGGTGGGAGTGTTTCTCTCGGGCGGGGTGGATTCGAGTTTGCTGGCGTTGTTAGCTTCGCGCTATGCGAGCAGTCCGATCACTTTGCTGACGGTGGCGTTTGCGGAGCAGGAATTTTCGGAGCTGCCTTATGCGCGTCAGATTGCGCGCGGACTGCCGCATCACCACGAGGTGGTAACGCTCAGCGGGGAACAGCTTCGGGGGTTGCTGCCGTTGGCATTGAACGCGATGGACCAGCCTACGGTGGACGGGATCAATACGTTCGTGATCTCGCGGGTGGGCGCGTCGCTGGGTTTGAAGGTGCTGCTGACGGGGGTTGGCGGCGATGAGTTGTTTGGCGGGTACACGACGTTCCGGAAAGTGCCGCGGCTGCTGAAGTATGGAGCGGGACTGCGTCCGGCGGCGCGAGTGCTGGCTCGGCTGCGGACGGCTTGGGGAACGTCGAGTCCGATTCCATGGCAGAAAGTGGCGGATGCCGGGGCGCTTTCTAATTTGACCGAGGCTTATTTGCTGCAGCGGAGTATTCGTTGGCGGCGAGCGGACGGGGGCGCCGGCTCAACACGAGCGTTGCAGGAGAGTATCTCGGGGCTGGGAAACGATTTTCAGAAAGTGGCGGCGCTGGAGCTGCAATTTTACATGCGCAACCAGTTACTGCGGGATGCAGATGTATTCAGCATGGCGAACTCGGTGGAGTTGCGCGTGCCGTTTCTCGAGGCGCGGCTGATGGAAACGGCGTTGAGGATTCCGCCCGAGTACCACTTTGAAGGAGGACGAGGAAAGCGGATTACGCGGCGGCTTCTCAGCGAACTGGCGGGCGAGGAGATTGCGCAGCGTCCAAAGATGGGATTCACGTTCCCGTGGCAGCAATGGCTGGGACGGGAGCTGAAAGAAACGATCTCGCAGACGTTGCGCGACCGGCAGCTTTACGAGGCGCTGGCGCTGGATCCGGCATATGGCGGCCGCTTGCTGGATGGGTTGGAGCGGGGCGATCGATCGCAGTCGTGGTCTGAAGTCTGGTCGCTGTTTACGTTGCTGAACTGGCAAACGCGTTGTAACTCGCGCGCGGGGGTGGAATATGCCACTGCCTAGGATCGGCGTGCTGTGCGCGATTGCGGGGATGGGCGGGGCGGAGTTCAGCCTGTTGGAACTGGTGAGGCATCTGCGCGGGGTTTATGAGTTCCACCTGATTGTGCCGGGGGAAGGGACGCTGAAGGAGAGCGCTGAATTGGCGGGCGCCAAGGTGCGGGTGCTGCCCTGGCCGAAAGCGATCGCGGGGACGGGCGAGACGGCGCGGCGTCCGAGCGCGGCAAAGATGGTGCGAGCGACAGTGAGTTTGCGATCGTTCGCGCGACAGGTGAGCGCCGTGCTCGACGAGATAGAGCCATCGGCTTTCGTAACAAACGCGGCCAAGGCGCACGTCATTGGAGCGCTGCTGAGGAAGCGGGAGGGTGTTCCTTTGATCTGGTACATGCGCGACGGGCTGGAGGATCGAGTGCTTTCGCGCAAGCTGCTGGCGTTGCTGTCCCGGCGGTGTGATCTGGCGGTTTGTATTTCGCGGTATGTGGCGGCGCAGTTCCGGGAATATGTGTCGGGATCGGTGCCGGCCAGTGTTCTTTACAACATTGTCGATTTGAGCCGGTTTCGTCCGGATGCGCTGCCGGCGGCGGATTTGGGCAAGCAGCGGGATGAGATCTGGTTCGGCATTCTGGGCGCGATCACTCCGCTGAAGGGGCACGACATTTTTCTCGATGCGGCGGAGAGAGTTCTTGACGAAATGCCCAACGCGATTTTTGCCATCGTGGGGAACAACCCTTATGTGACGGAATCGGGGTTTCGGTATGAGGAGCAGCTGCGCCAGCGGGTGACGAATTCGGCGCTCGATGGCCGGGTGAAATTTGTGGGCCTGCGCAGCGATGTACCGGCCGTGCTTACGCAGTTCGACGTTCTGGTGCAGTGCAACCGAGGCCCGGAAGGGCTGGGACGCTCGGTTTTGGAAGCGATGGCATGCGGTGTGCCTGTGATCGCGGTGAATCAATGGGGACCAGCTGAGTTGATTGAAGACGGTGAAACGGGACTGCTCTTCCCGCCGCTGGACGCAGAGCAACTGGCAGTTCGCATGCTCACTTTAGGAAGGGACGGGTATTTGCGGAAGACCATGGGAAAACGGGGCCACGAATGGATTCAGCAGACTCTTGTCGCAGAGGATTTGGCGGCCAAATTCGACGGCATCATTTCGAGTGCGATCGCCCAAGCCGGCGCCAGCGCGATCAATTCCCGGCGGCAGGAGGCGACGGCATGAGGGTGCTTCAGTTGGGGAAGTTCTATGACCCGTACGTCGGCGGAATGGAGACGGTTCTCAAGGAGATCTGCGAGAGCCTGGCGGACGAAGTAGATTTTCAAGTATTGGTGGCGAACACGCGCTGGAGCACGGAGCACGAGATGAGGACGGTTCCCGTGACGCGGGTCGCCAGCATGGGGAAGTTGTTTTCCTGTTCGATGGCGCCTTCGTTTCCGCTGTGGGCGCGCAGGTTCGATCCCGATCTGATTCACGTTCATCTGCCCAACCCACTGGCGGAATTGTCGGCGCTGATGGCAGATCGCGACATTCCCGTGGTCGCGCACTTTCACAGCGACATCGTGCGGCAGCGCAACTTACTCAAGCTGTACGGGCCGTTTCTGGACGCTTTTTACCAGCGCGCCAATTGCATCGTGGTGCCTACGCCCAGGCACATTCGAATCTCGCGGTTTGTTTCGAAGCACCGAGAGAAATGCAAGGTGGTGCCGTACGGCATTCACGTAGACCGCTTTGAACTGAACGACGACGGCTGTCGCAAGGTCGATGCGCTGCGGAACGAGATGCCAACCGTGCTCTGCGTCGGGCGACTGGTCACTTATAAGGGAGTGGAGTTTCTGATTCGGGCGCTGGAAGGGATTAAGGCGCGGCTGTGGATTGTCGGTTCAGGGCCGCTCGAAGCTTCGCTCAAGAACCTGGCGCAGGAGAAAGGGATTGCCGACCGGGTCGAATTTCTGGGTCAGGTTTCGGATGACGACCTGGTGGCGTACTACCACGCTTGCGATGTGTTCGTGTTGCCCTCGATCACCAACGCCGAAATGTTTGGAGTGGTGCAACTGGAAGCGATGGCGTGCCGCAAGCCGGTGATCTCGACTAACCTGCCGACGGGCGTGCCGTGGGTAAACCAGCACGGTCAGACGGGCTATGTCGTGGCGCCTCGGAATGCGGAGGAGTTAGGCAGGGCCATCCAGCGGTTAGTGCGCGACCCACAACTGCGGGAAGACATGGGTGAGGCGGGCCGTGAGCGGGTTGAGCAACACTTCACTTCGACCAGGATGGCGGAAGCGATGCTGGAGGTTTACCAGGAGATGTTGCAGGAGCCTTGCCGGGTTCCGGCGAAGTTCCCGCAGGCGGAGGAAGCGGTGGAGTATCCGGCGAAGTGGGCTTGAGCACCGCGCAAGGTACAGGGGATCGCGGAGTAGAGAACAAAGGGGAACTTCAGGTCGACAATGATCTACTTAGTTATTTTCGCAGGGGCATTGGTGGTTTCGGCGGTGATGGCCCGCACGGTCCGCGATATGGCGAATGCGCGGGGCTGGGCAATCGCGCCGGAGTCGGCCCGGCACCTGCACGAGAAACCGGTGCCGCGCCTTGGTGGCATTGCCATCATGTTATCGGTGGTGCTGGTCGTAACCAGTGCTGTGATTGCGTCCAATCTGCTGCACTTGGGCTATATTTTTCCGACCAGTACTTTTCTTGGATTACTCGGGCCAACCTTGGTTGTCTTTGGCTTGGGGCTAGCGGATGATTTCCGTCCTTTGAGTCCATACCTGAAATTTGGAGTCCAGATAGTCGCGGCTGTGTGGTTGTTTCTGAACGGCTTTCGGGTGTCGCACTTGCAGTTACTGTTCGGAGATCGCGAGATCGGCAACGTGGCTGCTCTGGGTCTTACGATTTTCTGGGTCCTGCTCATCACCAATGCATTTAATCTGCTGGACGGATTGGACGGGCTGGCGGCAGGATCGGCATTGTTTTCAAGCCTGGTTGTATTCATCGTAGCGCTGGTTACAGGCAATACGCTAACTCAGATCGTAACGATTGCACTGGCTGGCGCGATTGTCGGTTTCCTGCGTTATAACTTCAGTCCGGCAACGATCTTCCTGGGTGACTGTGGCAGTCTGGTCATAGGATTTGTATTGAGCGCGGTGTCACTGGCAGGCTCCGAGAAGGCGTCGACGGCGGTGGCGGTGGCGATTCCGGTAGTTTCATTCGGGTTGCCGATTCTGGACACGTTCATGGCGGTGCTCCGGCGCTTTCTGAATGGCAAACCTTTGTTCGGCGCCGATGACCAGCATATTCACCATAAACTACTGCAACGGGGACTCTCGCACCGGCAAGCGGTGGTGGTTCTCTATGCCGTTTCCGCATGCTTCGCTTTAATAAGTCTACCGTTGCTTTCTCCCGCTTCGGGCACGATTGCCGCAGTGCTGAGCGTAGTGGGACTGGGTGTTTTTTTTGGGCTCCAGCATCTCGGTTATCACGAAGTGGATGAGCTGCGGCGGATGGCGCGCCGGACATGGGAACAGAAAACTATCATCTCCAACAATCTCGCGATTCATCGTGCGACGGACGAACTGGCGGAGGCGACGTCAGTTCACGAGGTCCTGCAAATTCTGAAAAAAGCATTCCAAGGCAATGATTACGAGGGCTTCGAACTATCATTTACTCCGGATTTGCCGAAGTCCCATGATTCGCCGGCGACGAGTCCCGCTTTTCAATATGAATGGCGCAAAGAGGGAGGAACTCGGAGTAAGGGATGGGAGCTGCGGCTCGACTTACTTTCCGAAAGAGGAAAGGTGTGCGGTTGTTTTTCGATCAACCGGAGTTACTCTAAGAGTTCGCTACGCAGTGACGTGGATTGCCTTACGGCGGAGTTTGCGAGTGCTTTGAGTATGGCACTGCAGCGGGACGGTGAAGTGCAGGTTACCACGACGGGAATTACCATGGTGGCGGAGCGCGTGTCCACCCGCATCGAGGGCGTCGCCTAGTTTAGTGCATGGGGAATAGAAAACATTGTCTTTCTCCTGGGCACGGGTTCGACACCTTAATAGCTCTTGCTCTGATCTTACTCTGAGTTACTCGGTAGTGGATACGGTCGAGCGGTAATCGACGGCGCATGGTCCGGAGCAACTATAAGGGCGGAAGACGTTTCCGGAGATACTGTGGATATGAACCGTGCCATCCTCCTGCACGGCCGCATGACGAAATCCGCCGGGGGCGATGGCCATATTGTTGGCAAACCTTTCGATGACGGCGCTGTTTAATTCAAAGGCGTTGAAGGTCGTGTGAAAGAGATGATAGCGGGTTCCGGCGGGCAGGGCGGGCGCATCGTCGTCCAATTCCAATAAAGAGCCGCTGACAAACGCGTGGATGAGAAGATTGCCGCGGTCTGTCGCCAGAGTGCGGTTGCACCAACCGAAGGCCCACTCTCCGTCGTGAAGCAGGATCCAACGGCTTTTCAGGCGGGGGTTTGCGGAAGACAGGCAGGTTGAGGAGGACGGACTGGCGACGCTGCAAATCGTGCCGGAATCGTACTCGTGCTGCTCGTCGATGTACAAGTTGTCGCTGACGTCGAGCACGGTGCCGCCAATCAAATATCCGGGGTGAACATCGCGGGGCGCATTCTGGCCGATCTCGCGGACGATGTTGCCGCGAATCAAGGAACACGCATTACAGTCGATGCCGCTCATGCTGGCGGAGTATCGGACTAAGTTGTAGCTGACTTCGAGGTCGTGATCGACCAATGAATTGCCGGTGCGGATGTTGCCGTCATAGACGCGATTGCGTGTGACTACACAGCGGCCGGTAAAAGCGCGTTCCGTTCCGCTGACGTTGATGCTTCCGAAGTGTAATTCGTTACCTGCGATGGTCAGGCCAGATAGAGACGCAGTTGTGCCGGATTGCAGGGCGATGTAGATGTCGCCGTGATCGAGAAAGTTGTCACTGATGTCGGAGTTACTGAGGCCGCCGTAGGCGATGCTGGAGCCGTAGAACATGTTGTTGGCGATCTTCACGTTTTCGGCAAGGCGGCCGAGATTGTCCTGGCCGGTTTCAATGGCGGTAGCGTTGCCCGGAGGCGGAAGGTGGGCTTCGAAGACATTGGAGTGAACGTCCAGTCCGGACTGAGTGACGATTAACATGGAGGAGACGCGGTCGCCGGTGTGGATGAACTGGTTGTCGCGAACCACGCCGGCGGCAACGCCGACTCTGGCGGCAGGGTCGAAGCGGTTCACCGAGAGCGCATTGTCGCCGTGACCGTAGCCGGTTGTGTGCAGGGAGAAAATGTTGTCGTGGACGTTGGAGCCTGTGCAATCGAGGAGGTTGACGAGTTTATTAGGATTGCCTTCGAGACTGAGGTGGTCGAGCTCGAGCTGTTCGCAGCCGTGGCAGAGGAAAATGGTGACCCAATCGTATTTCCGATCGGAGTCGGTCCAGGTGATGCTCAGGTCACGGAGGCGGAGGTTGCGGTTTGACGGGTTGGCATTGGCGAAGAGGATTGCTGGAGGATCGCCGGCAGCGCGGGTCACGTTGATAATGGTGTGACCACGGCCCGCGCCGCGAATGTCGACGTTGGAGGGGAGGGCGATGCCCACGTTGGCTCCATTGCCGTCGCGAGGGTTGATCTTCCAGGTGGAGATGGGGCTGGAGTTGTAGGTTCCGGCAGGGATGAAGACTTCGCAGGGGCTTGGCCCGCAGTCGCGGATGGCGGCCTGGATCTGCTCGACGACGGAGCGGCCGGGGAAGTCGGTAACGGCGCGAGTGGCGCCAGTTCCGCTGCGGGCGGTCAATTGGGTGGGACAAAGCAGTGGGCAGGCCACGGCGCAAAGTATCCAGACAAAAAATTTTGGGGGCGCGATGCAGTGGAGCGATGGGCGTCTCGCTCCCGAACAGTTCGGCGGCCGGGCGGGGACGCCCGACTTTCGGCCAGTAGTAAAGAGGAGTGAGTTCGTCGCTAGTGGCATTTCTTGAGATTTCCGGCTTGTCCGCGGATGAGCGTGAACTTCTGCGGGGGCTGTTTGTTCTCTCCGGCATTTTCACCGACGGTGAATTCGATCTGCAGGGTTTCGCCGCGCAGGTTGCCGGAATAAATCACATTGATGCCGCCGGACGGTTGGACTTTTCTGGCTGCCCCGCCTTGAGTTTGAAAGCTGCCCCTGGCATGGAACGTTCCGGATTGGTCCAGAGCGAGCGGTTCGGAGATGGTTCCCTGGGCGCAATCGAATTCCAGGGTCGCGCCGTGTGGCGTCACCTGCATTTCCAAATCGGGGCCGCCCCAGAGTCCGAGGCTCACGCCGGCGGGCGGCGAGTGGGTAGAATCCTGGGCGGTTGAGCGGTTTTCGATGGAGGCCGCGAACAAGACCAGGGTCAGCATTGTGGTTAGTAATGTTATGACGACAGACTTCTTCCCATCGGGATTCATTTTTGCGGCACTCCTTTGCCTACTCTGGTGGCTCTCTGGTGCCTACTCTCGTGCCTGCACGCGGAGAAAGTGTTTTTCTCCTTGACAAGAACTTCTACTATAGCGAATAGTTTTAAGCCAAGGTGGCCGCGAGTCAAATGGTGGCATCGCAGGACATCGGTGGATTAGTCGACATTATTATTATTACATTCCACCGTTGAGTTAATTTCTGCGGTTGTCACTCCCTTCCGAATTGGCGCGCGCCAGCCTGACTGCCTCATCGTCGCGGCAGGCTTTGCACAAGAAGTCCGATCAGCAAATCGTTTGAACAAGCAGTTTAAGAAGTACCGATGTTCGAGACACGCGGCTGGCGGGGCTTGTTCCCTGAACCAATCTGCGCCTTGGAGGATACATTGAATTATCGAAACAAAGCCATTCTGCTCGTTGCCATGGTCTGCCTGACCATAACGGCATTCGCACAAACTCATAAGACATCGCCAGCGGGCACGCAGACATTCACACCGGTGGAGCCGGACGCCCCGGCGGTCATCGATCAGGAAATCACCAGCACGATGCAGGTGTCGCACCCCGACGCTACTGGCTTCATCTATCGCTTAGACCAACTGCTATGGGCCCCGTACGTGGCTCCGAAAGAAATTGAAGTGGAGGGTGGGCACGAGGTGATGCATCAGCCATCTCGCAAGAACGGCCCCAACCTTCCGGATGGCGCCATGCAGACTTTCAGCGGTCCGCTGGTTGGCGCTTCACCGATACTGAGTGTGGATGGTCTGGGCGCGAACATCACCGGGCCCGCTGGCACATTTGTCGTGAACAGCGTGCCGCCGGATACCAACTTGGCGGTTGGAACGACTCAGGTGGTGGAGACGGTCAACTCCGGCTTTGCGGTTTTCAACAAGACCACGGGTGCAATGATTGCGGGTCCTTACAACCTTACGGCGCTGTGGTCGGTGCTGCCTGCGAACTCGCCTTGCACGGGAGTAGACGGAAGCGACGGCATTTCCATCAGCGACCCGGTCGTGGTTCACGACCAGCTTGCCCAGCGCTGGCTGATCACGGTTTTGGCGCTTCCCTATAACGCTTCGTCGGGCGCCTACCTTCCGCCGTTCTACCACTGCGTGGCCATCTCGGCGACCGACGACGCAACCGGTAGCTGGAGCGTTTTCGAGTACAACCCTGGATCTTACTTCAGTGGCGGGACCAACGACCTTCCCGATTATCCGAAGATGGGAGTGTGGCGGGATTCGTACACCTTCACTTACGACATGTTCAACAGTACCGGCAGCAGCTACGTAGCTGCCGAAATCTGCGGCATGGATCGTAACGCAATGCTGAATGGCACCACAGTTACAATTATATGTTTCGAAAAAACAAGCACTGACTACGCATTGCTGCCGCCGAACATAGACGGGGCGACTTATCCCAATCTGCAAACGAGCGGGACGGCGGGCACGGACACATGCTCCGCGGCGTCTCCCTGCCAGCCCAAGTCGACTTTCTTTGAGCTCGCGGACGTGAGCGGCTCATCAACAACGCTTGACTACTATCGCGTGCACTTCAACTTCGTTACCACTTCGCACTCGGCAGTGGATACGCGAGGGACGGTCACCGTCAGTTCCTACAACACCACCACGTGCAGCACCGGCAACGGTGGAACGTCGAAGTGTGTGCCGCAGCCGACACACACGGGGTCCTTGCCCTCCGGGGAGACGTTTGCATCGGAATCCAAGCTGGACACGCTCGCCGACCATGCGATGTGGCGTGCCGCTTATCGAAACTTCGGCAGTTACGAGTCGGTATTGTTTGACTCTAGCGTACAGGGAAGCATTTCAAACAACTCGGCGGCGCCGCGCTGGTATGAACTTCGGGGTATTAACACCAGCACCGGCACGGGCACGCCAACGGTGTTCCAGCAGTCGACGTTCAACCCTGACAGCAGCGCGACGTTTCGGTGGATGGGCAGCATCGCTGCGGATCACAACAACAACATGCTGCTGGGGTACAGTGCTTCCAGTTCCAGCGTATTCCCGTCGCTTTACATTACGGGCCGTCTGGTCGGCGACTCGGTCAACACGATGGAAACGGAAACGCAGGCTTATCTTGGCCAAAACTCCCAAGTGAACATAACGGAGGGCGGCAGCTCGTATGCTTACGGCTACCGTTGGGGGGACTATTCATCGATGGAGATTGACCCTGACGATTGCACGTTCTGGTATGCGAACCTTTATATGAAGCAGGCGGGGCTGTTCAACTGGAACACGCGGATGCTCAGCTACGCTTTCCCGAGCGCGAACTGCTCGGATGCGGCATCGATCACGCTGCCGATTCCACTGGCGCAAGGGGGGAGCACGCTGACGAGCGGGACGGCGACTTTCTACTGGACGACAGGGTCGGGAGGTCCGACGGGGTACACGCTGAGCGTGGGCAGCACGCAGGGCGGGTCGAACTACTTCAGTCAGAGCTATGCGGCGGGCACTTACACGGCGACGGTCAGCAGCTTGCCGATTGACGGCAGCACCTTCTGGGTGCGGCTGACGACTACGGGAGGAACGGGGGCGGGGTTCCAGGACTACCAATACACGGCAGCCACCCTGATCCAGCCGCAGACGATCACGTTCCCCAATCCGGGGACGCAGACCTATGGAGTGTCTCCGATCACGCTGACGGCGACAGCCAGCTCGGGGTTGACGGTCAGCTACACGGTCACCAGCGGTCCGGCCTCGGTCAGCGGAAACGTGCTGACGATTACGGGGGCGGGCAGCGTGACGGTGGAAGCGACGCAGGCGGGCAACTCGCAGTACAGCGCGGCGACTCCGGTGAGCGACACGTTCGCGGTGAATCAGGCGGTGCTGACGGTGAGCGGGAACAACGCGGCCATGAACTATGGCGCTGCGGGGTTCCCGGCGTTCAGCGACAACATCACCGGGTATGTGAACGGCGACGGGCCTGGAGTGGTATCGGGTTCGGCGGCGTTCAGCACGAATGCGACGCTGAGTTCGACTCCGGGAAGCTACACGCTCTACGTCACGCAAGGCACTTTGGCGGCGGCGAATTACAGTTTCACGTTTGTGAATGCTTTCCTGAACATCGGGCAGGCGACGAGCAACACGACGGTAGGAGCGAGTCCGGCAACGATCGGTACGGGTGACAACACCACTCTGACCGCAACCGTGACGGGTTCGCCGAACGGGGTTGCGCCGACCGGCACGGTGACGTTCTACAACGGGAACACGCAGTTAGGGACGGCGAATCTGGGCGGGAACACTCCCGAACAGGCGCGCGATCGGAGACGGATTGTCACGCCCGAGATTCTGGCACGAGGCAAGAAGGGCAAAGACAACGGCAAGAACGGGCCCGAGTATCCGGGCTTGGCCAACACGGCAACGTTGCAGGTGAGCGGCCAGACCCTGGGTCTGGGAGCCAGCACGATAACCGCAAGCTACGGCGGCGACACCAACTACAACGGGGGCAGCAGTAGCGGGTCCACGGTGACGGTGGAGCAGCCGGGCTTGTACAACCCGGCTCCGGGTTCGACGCTGACCGGTACCAGCGCTAACTTCCAGTGGTATGGAGCACCGGGAGCGACCGCGTACTGGATCGACATCGGGAATGTTGCGGGTGGCAACCAGTACTACCAGTCGGGCAGCCTGCCGATTACAACCGAATCGGTCGCGGTAAACTCTCTGCCCACGAACGGCAGCACGGTTTATGTGACCCTCTATTACCTCATCAACGGTTCCTGGGTGAGCAATCCGTACACGCTGACGGCGTTTGGCGGGAGCGCGACCCTGGGCCAGATCACGTCTCCGGCTCCGAATTCGACTTTGACGGGCAGCAGCGTGACCTTCACCTGGAGCGCAGGCTCGGGAGCGACGGCGTACTGGCTTGACGCAGGCAACGTTGCCGGCGGCAACCAGTACTATCAGTCGGGCAACCTGGGCAACCAGTTCACCACCACGGTGACGACGCTGCCGACCGATGGCAGCACGGTTTACGTGACCCTGTACTCGCTGGTGAACAACGTGTGGCTGAGCAACGCTTACACTTACACGGCGTATAGCCTGGCATCGGCGGCGGGAGTGATCACGTCACCGACACCGGGCACGACGTTAACCGGCAGCAGCGCGACGTTCGTCTGGACGGCGGGCTCAGGCGCATCGAACTACTGGCTGGATATCGGCAGCACGCCGGGTGGCAACCAGTACCTGCAGTCTGGAACGCTGGGGAACGTGCTGACGGACACGGTGAGCGGACTGCCGACGGATGGCAGCGCGATCTATGTCACGCTGTACTCGCTGGTCGGTACGCAGTGGATCGGCAACTCCTACAACTACACCGCGTTCAACGCGACTGGCGGGTTGGCGGTCATGCAGACGCCGGTGCCGGGCACGTTTATCAGCGGGAACTCGGCGACGTTCACGTGGAGTCTGGACGCGAACGCCACCGCATACTGGGTGGATATCAGCGCGGTTGGACCGGGTGGAAACGATGTCTTCCAATCCGGAAACCTGGGCAACGTGGCGACGGTGACAGTGAACAGCCTGCCGGGGAATGGCAGCAGCACACTGTACGTCACGCTGTACTCGTATGTTGGAGGACAGTGGCTGAGCAACGCATACACTTATACGAACTAGCGAAAGGCTAGTTGTCACTTAAGCATCGGCCGTCGCCCTGCTGCGGCGGCCGATTCTTTGTTGTTGAGGGAACATACTAAGAGAGACAGGGAGCGGTGGCGGCTCCGTTGACGTCGGCAGTAGCTTGTACTGGCTCGACAGTGCCACAGGATGCGAATTTCTGCTGGGCGCTATCTGCCGGATTGCTGCTACCGGTGATAGTTGGCGGAGATTGGGTGCGGAGATGAAAGCCTTTGCAAAGGCCGCGTAATTTTTATTTTTTTTACGTGAATTCCGCTTGACGTCCCCGCTCAATTCCAGTTTAATTCTCGTACTCCCCGGAGCGAAATTCCGGGTGCCTGCATGGCAATACGGCGGCATCGGGTGCTTGATCCTGGGAAGCGGCTGGTGAGGCGTCACTTTGGGTTGTGACGTGGATCACAGGCGGTAGTGATGGCTCTTGCGGTACCCTGCCTCATCGGAATCCGGTTTTCTTTTGTCCGGAATCGATGACGGGCAGCGTAAGACCGATCGCAGGATGCTTTGCAAGTCTCTCCCCGGGGATTTGCCGGTAACGATGGCCTGATGTTAATATGCGGGCCGCATAACCTTGCTCTGCTCCACTTTACCGAGGGGGGATAGAGCACGACAGGGCAACCGCTCGGGATAGCTGAATTCATTGTCCTTCGGAAGGGGACAACCGAGTGGCTCTTGTCGGGCGGTTGCCCTAACGTCGTAGAGGGGTTGTGCGCAACAAGAACGACAGCTTTGTATCTGCCAGCCTTATTTAAAGTTCGTCTGGTTGGCGGTTTCCAGGTTTGTGTTCCAAGGTCGCGGGTTGTTTTTCCTTCCGTCCGCGCTGTTCTTCCAGTTCAGTTAGCAAGAGTGCGGGATTTCACCCTTCCGTCCGCGCTGGATTCCTAAATCATTTGCCGTGAGGTTTGCGCCGTGTCGGGCCTTTTGGGTCAGGCCGGGGCGACCAATGTGTCTCTGAGGAGAGTACATGAGAAATCCCCGCTCTATCCGCGCAGTGCTTTCGCTGTTGATGTTTTGCCTGCTGCTGGCTTCGATGTCACCGGTGATGTTCGCGAAGATCGCCACCAGTGCGCAACCCGAAGTCCGCGTAACCAAGAAAATTGATACTTTCAAACGGACTATTCTTCCTGGCCACGTGTCCGCAGCCATACGGTCGGCAAACGACCTGGGCCGCCAAGATGCGCGCACGCCTTCGCCGGGGATGATCCTGGTTTTGAAGTCGAGCGAAGAGCAGAAGCGTGAGATTCGCAGGGTCATCGACGAGCAGCAGGACAAGAAAACGGCAAATTATCATCAGTGGGTCACGCCGGAAGAATTCGGCGAACATTTTGGCGTACACGATTCCGATATAGCGCAGATTAAGGCGTGGCTGATATCGGAGGGGTTCACGGTCGACGAAGTCAGCAAGAGCAAGCGAGTCATCAAGTTCAGCGGCAACCTGGGGCAGGTGGAGCACGCGTTCCAGACCGAGATGCACCTTTACAACTATGGCGGCGAGCTGCATGTCGCCAACAGCACGGAGATCAGCGTTCCGGAAGCTTTCAACAAGGTCATTGCGGGCGTCAGTCTGCATAATTTTTACCGCAAGAGCAGTTTCGAGCGTCATAGCCGGATCAAGCATGGACCGAAATACAGCTCCAGCAGTTCCGTGCACTATGTAGGGCCGGCGGATTTCGCGACGATTTACAACACCGCGCCGCTGCTGGCGAATGGCATCAACGGAACGGGATCAAGCATTGCGATTGTGGGCCGCTCGGACATTCTGATGAGCGACGTGCAGAGCTACCGGCAGTTGTTTAATCTACCGGTCAATGACCCGGTCTTTATTCATGCGGGGCAGGACAACGGCACGCAACCGGGCGATGACGGGGAATCGGATCTGGACGTGGAGATTTCGGGCGGCGTGGCACCCAACGCGACGGTAAATTTTGTGATTGGCACGCCGACGTTCCTGGTGGACGGGATCACCAACTCGATCGAATACATTGTGGAAAACAATGTGGCCGACATCATGAGCATCAGTTACGGCTCGTGCGAATCGGTGGAAGGCACGGGCGGGAATGAATTCAACAACCAGGCGTTCGAGCAGGCGGCGGCGCAGGGTATCAGCGTATTTGTTGCCTCCGGCGACAACGGTCCGGCGGAATGCGACGATCAAAACGACAGCTATGAAAACCTGGGTTATGCCACGGGCGGGGAAGCTTCCACGTGGTATAGCGTCGCGGTAGGCGGTACCGGGCTCTATGGAGATGCGGGAGCCAACTATTCGACATACTGGGGGACATCGAATAATTCCCTGTATCAGAACTCGGCGATCAAATACATTCCCGAGTATCCGTGGAATGAGGCGAAGGGGAACAATCCGGCCATCGACACCGGCAGCGGTTTATGGTCGGGCAGCGGCGGCGTCAGTTCGTACTATATGAGGCCTTCGTGGCAAACGGGATCGGGAATTACGAATGCTTCCGATCCTGCTCTGACGCAGGGTGGGAATTGGGTCACGGGGGTGACGCTCACCAACGGGGGTGGCAGCGGCTATACCACGGCTCCTTCGGTGACATGGAGCGGCGGTACCTGTGCGACGTTGCCGGCGACGGCATCGACGACCATCAGCGGCGGTTCGGTAACTGGGATTGTCTTCAACTACGGTGTGCAGGGCGGGACACTGGCGGCGGGCCAAGGCATCGGCTGTACGGTGGCCCCGACAGCTACGTTTACGGCAGCACCGGCAGGGGGAACAACCGCGACGGGGACGGCAACGATCGGACCGATGTGGAATATCCAGCCTCTGGTCTCGGGTGTGCCACACCGCTTAACGCCGGATCTGGTGTTGAACGCGGCGTCGGGTCATGACGGCACGCTGTTCTGCAGCGAGGGCGTTTGCGAAATCAACAGCTCCGGAGCCTTCACGGATGCCGGAATCGTCGGTGGAACGTCGGTGGCCGCGCCCAGCATGGCGGGCATCCAGGCGTTGATCAATCAGGCGAATGGTGGACGGCAGGGCATGCCTGGCTACATTTATTATGCGCTGGCGAACAACCAGTATGTGGCGAATGCGGCGGGGTGTAATTCGTCGAGTTTGACCGCAACCAATTGCGCGTTCCAGGACATCACGCTGGGCAACAACTACATCTGCGGCACGTCAACCTGCACGACGACGACCGGTACGAAGATTGGTTGGGCGGCGGGAACGGGTTACGATCTGGCCTCGGGACTGGGGTCGGTCAACGCCTACAACCTGGCGACGCAGTGGAGCAGCGTGGTATTTAACAGTTCCACCAGCACGCTGGGCCTGTCGCAAACCTCGTTTGCGCACGGGACGCCGATCACGTTGAGCGGCGCAGTCTCGGCAACCGCGGGGACGCCGACGGGCGATGTGGCTTTCATCGTCAGCCAGGGAGAAATTGGCGATCCAGTGAATCTGACTTCCGGGGCCTTTGTGGTTCCGGGGGCATTTGCAACGCTGAGCGGCGGCAACTACAGCGACAGCATCTCGAACCTGCCGGGTGGGAGTTACACCGTTCAAGCGCGTTACGGTGGGGACACCAACTTCGGCTCCAGCCTCTCGGCTCCGGTAGCGGTCACGGTAACTCCGGAAGCGAGCACGATCACGATTACACCGCAGGTCATCAATCTGACGGCTTGCACGATGACCAACGGCAACACGTTCACTTACGGCCAGTTGATCTGGGTGCAGGTAACGGTTGCGGGGGTTTCGGGACAGGGCGTTCCGACCGGCTCGGTGAACATCACCGTGGACGGCAACAGCTATGCGACGGAAACGCTCGATCCGCAAGGCAATGGGTACCTGGTGGCGGGAAACGTGGGAACAGCCTCGAATTCCTGCCTCTACGACTACACCTTTGCACAGAGCCCGATGCTCTCTGGTGGAACGCACACCATCAGCGCGTCGTACTCGGGAGACGCGAGCTTCAACGCAACGACGGCAGGCACTCCGGCGAGCGTCACCGTGACTCCAATCGCAACGACGCCGACACTGGCGGCGGGTGCGACCCTGATTACTTCGGCGACCGCGACGAGTCTCGCCGTAACCTTCCCAACCGTCACCGCGCTGACTGCCGGTTCGTACACACCGGGAGCTTCCGGGCCGACGGGAACGGTAACGTTCACCGATACCACGACGTCGACGGTGCTGGGAACGGCGACGGTTGTACCCAGCGTGACGTATGTCGGCGGCGGCAGCAGCACCTACCCGAGCTATACGTACGCAGCCACGGCGGTGGGTTCGACCACGGGTATCACAAGCACGGGAGCCAATTCCATCACCGCTACTTATTCCGGTGACAGCAACTACGCCGGAACGACAACCACCGCAGTGACGGTCACAGTGGGCACGGGAACGGCAACCACCACAACGGTGACTTCGAGCGCTAACCCAACTACCATCAACGGGCGGCCAACCTTGACCGCTACCATCGCAGGCGGTGCTGGTCCGACAGCGGGCACAGTCACCTTCTACGACACCACGTACGGACTGGTGCTGGGTACTGGCACGGTAGGCACCGGTCACACGGCGACCTTCCGTCCGGCTAGCGGCTATCCATTCCTGGGTGGCAGCCACAGCATCGTCGCGCAGTTTGGCGGCAATGGCACGTTTATGGCGAGCACGTCTCCTGCGTTCACGCAGACCGTGACCAAGGGAGCCGGGACAGTTCTACTCACGGCCAAGACGGTGGGCACTGCTGGTCAGGCCTACACGTTCGCGGCGGTGTTTAGCCCCAGCCCCAGCAGCACCGGCTTTGAGCCGATTCTGGGCGTCATGACGTTCTACGACGGAGCTACTGTGCTGGGAACAGCGGTGCCGAATGACGTGTACGCTTCACAGGGCGGTTATGGTCTGTGGACGGCGTCGTTCTCAACCAGCGCACTCACTGCCGGGACGCATACCATCACGGCGCAGTACAACGATGTGAACTACCTTTCGGCGGTCTCGAACGCGCAGACGGTCTACGTGGGGAACAGCACGGTCGGGATTTACACTCCTCTCGCGGGCACGACACTGGCGGGAACTGGATCGACGACGTTCAAGTGGTATCCGATCGCGAACGCGCAGTACGGGCTGGATCTTGGTTCGACTCCGGGAGGGCACGATTACTACCAATCGGGGAACCTGGGAACGGTTCTATCCACAACGGTTGCGAACAGCGCACTGCCGTCGAATGGCAGCACGGTATACGCAACTTTCTACTACCTCGTTAACAACAATTTGCAAACCGTGGCTACCACGTATAACTCGTTCACGGGTACGCCGGGCGTGATCACTTCGCCGGTTCCTAACTCAACCCTGAGCGGGAGCAGCGTTTCGTTTGTATGGAGCGCGGGCACGGGAGCGACAGCATACGGGCTCAACGTGGGCAACACATTGGGTGGGAACCAGTACTACTCATCGGGCAACCTGGGTAACGTGCTGACCAAGACGGTATCGGGTCTACCGACGGACGGCAGCACGGTTTACGTGACGCTGTTCTCGCTGGTGGGCAGTAACTGGGTGACCAGTCCGTACACCTATACGGCGTTCAACGCGAGCGCGGGGAAGGCGGTGATACAGACACCGACTCCGAACTCGACACTGAGCGGCAGCAGCGTGACGTTCACCTGGAACAACACGGGCGCGGCAGGGTACTGGATCGATGCGGGCAACGTTGCCGGGGGAGCTCAGTATGTGCAGTCGGGCAACCTGGGCAATGTGCAGACGTTCACGGTGAACGGATTGCCGACGAACGGCAGCACGGTCTATGTGACTCTATATTCGCTGGTGGGCGGAAACTGGCTCAGCAACGGATACACGTACACAGCGGTCAACGCAGCGACGGCGGCGGGAGTCTTGACGACTCCGACTCCGGGTTCAACGTTGACGGGTAACAGCGCGACCTTCACCTGGGCGGCGGGAGCGGGAGCGTCGGCCTACTGGCTGGATGTGGGCAGCGTGGCCGGCGGTAGCCAGTACTCGCAGTCGGGCAACCTAGGCAACGTGTTGACGACGACGGTGAACGGGTTGCCGACGGATGGCAGCACGATCTACGTCACGCTGTACTCGCTGATCGGCACGCAGTGGGTGGGCAACGCTTACACCTACACCGCGCTGAACGCAACCAGCGGCTTGGCTACGATGATCTCGCCGACACCCGGTACGTTTATAAACGGGACTTCGGCGACGTTCACGTGGAACCTGGACGCGAACGCAACCGCTTACTGGGTGGATATCAGCGCGGTGGCACCGGGTGGAAACGATGTGTTCCAATCCGGAAACCTGGGCAACGTTCCGACGGTCACGGTGAACAATCTGCCGGGAACAGGCAGCGGCACGTTGTACGTGACCCTGTACTCGTATGTGGGAGGGCAGTGGTTGAGCAACGCATACACGTACACGAACTAGCGAAAGGCTAATCGTCAGTAAGCTAGTTGTTACTAAGCATCGGCCGTCGCCTCACCGCGGCGGCCGATATTTTTTGGACTGGGTGGGGACTTCGGCCGGTGCCGTTTTTGCTGCTTGTACAATCGAGTTCAAGCAATCGGGTTCAAGCAATCGGGTTCAAGAATGAGCCGAGTCCAGACTGTCTCGAAAACACGCGCCCGCGGCCGCAATCGGCCGAATCGACAAGGGCCTGCGGAAACAGGGCGGTTTCTCACTGGGAAAAATCTGAAGATCGCACTCTGCTTCCTGGTGGCGGCGGGCACGATCGCAATCTATAGCCCGGTCATTGGGCATTCGTTTATCGTGCTGGACGATCACGATTACGTCACGGCGAATTCTCACATCCATGCGGGACTGCGCTGGAGCACAATCCAGTGGGCATTCGCGTCGACGGCGGCGGCAAACTGGCACCCTCTTACGTGGCTTTCCCATGCGTTGGACTACCAGTTGTTTGGCTTGAACCCGGCCGGCCATCATTTCGATAGCGTGCTGATCCACGCGGTGAACGTGGTGTTGTTATTTCTGCTGCTGTCGTGGATGACAGGGCGGATAGGGCCCAGCCTGCTGGTAGCAGCGTTGTTCGCATTGCATCCCATCAATGTGGAGTCGGTGGCGTGGGTGGCGGAGCGCAAGAACCTGCTGTGCACGCTGTTTTTCATTTTGGCGATCGGGGCGTATGGCTGGTATGTCCGGAAGCCGGGCTGGCGGCGGTATCTGGTATTGGCTTTGCTGTTTGCGGCGGGACTGATGGCCAAGCCGATGGTGATTACGCTGCCGTTCGTCTTGCTGCTGCTGGATTATTGGCCGTTGGGCAGGATGCGCGGAAGTGCGGCTTCGGTGGATGGCGCGCCGCAAATGGCTTTCTGGCGACTGGTATTGGAGAAAGTGCCTCTGCTGGTTCTGTCGGGCGCGAGCGCCTTGATCACGCTTTATGCGCAGCGAGCCGGATATGCGGTGCGGAGCTTGAACCAGTTTCCGCTGTCGATTCGCATCGCGAATGCCGATGTGGCCTATGGGCTCTATCTATGGAAGATGGTGTGGCCGGCGCGGCTGGCGCTCTATCCTCATGCGGCGATTCTTCCGCCGTCATGGCAGTGGATGGTGTCGGGGCTGGTGCTGACAGGTATTACCGTGCTGGTGGTGATCTATCGCGGCAAGGGCTACCTGGCGGTGGGCTGGTTCTGGTTTCTGGGGACGCTGGTTCCGGTGATTGGGCTGGTGCAGGTGGGAGAGGCTTCGATGGCGGACCGCTATGCGTATATTCCGCTGCTCGGGGTTTTCGTGATGATGGCGTGGGGGCTGGACGATTGGGCAGAAGCAAGAAGAGTGTCCGCAGTTTGGCGGGAGATTCCGGCGTTGCTGGCGCTGGCGGCGCTCAGTTTCGTCACCTGGGGGCAGATTGGTTACTGGGACAGCGATTACGATCTGTGGGCGCACGCGCTGGCGATTAACGAGAGAAATCCCTTTGCGCATGATGCGATGGGGTCGGCTTTGCTGGATCCCGAGTTGGGCAGCAAGAATGGCCCGCAGGAGTTGAATGCCGAGCAGCGGATGGATGAGGCGCGGGAACATTTCGAGCAAGCCTTGGAACTGCGGCGTCAACTGGCGCAGCAGAATCCGGCTACTTATCTGCCCGATATGGCCACGACTTTGAATAATCTGGGAAATCTGGATCGAATGGAGAATCGTCCGCAGGACGCGTATCAGCATTATCTGGCGGCGCTGGAAATTCACCGGCAACTGGAGCGGCAGAATCTGGAGCGCTACCGGCCGGATTTGGCAACCGCGCTGAATAATCTTGGGATGCTGGAACAGAGCATGGGGCAGGAAGAGGACGCGGAGCAGCACTTCCAGGATGCTTTGGCGATTTACCGTCCTCTGGCAGAGCATGACCCGGACACATTTCTGCCCAAAGTGTCAGAGGTGCTGAATTTTCTGGCCTTGACCGAGCGCGAAGAGAAGCGCCTGGACGCGGCTCGCGAGCACTACGAAGAGGCATTGATGATTCGGCGCAAACTGGCGCAGCAGGATGCTGACGCCTATCTGCCTTACCTGGCGACAACGCTGAACGACTTGGGAGTTCTGGACGGGATGCAGAACCGGAGCAGCGACGCTCGCGAGCATTATGAAGAAGGGTTGCGGTATTACCGTCAACTGGCGGAGCGTGATCCGGAGATCTACCTGCGATTTGAAGCGGCTACGGTGAACAATCTGGCGTTCGTGGAAGAAAGCGAGGGCCGGATTGATGAGTCGCGGACCCACTATAAGGAGGCTTTGGAGGCGTTCCGGAAGCTATCGCATGGTGACCCCGACACATATGTGAATGATGTGACGCGAGTCGAACGAAGCCTGGAGGGATTGGAGAAGAAATCCGCGTCGCGGTAGGCCGGGACGTGGTGTGCAATCGCGGCAGCGGTCCACCGCGGTTTCACGTCAGGGAAAGCCGGGTACGGCCATCCCTAACGCGATTCTTGCGCGGGCCGGGTTAGGGAACCACGGAGAAGACAGTGCCGTCGCTGTATTGGCCGCCCAGGCTGGTGGTGCCGTAGAGGACGCCGCCGCTAAGCGCAAGGCCGGCAGTGGTGTCGGCACCGTCGCCGTTTCCAGTGAAGGTCCAAAGCACGGTTTCAGACCAGACGCCGCCTTTCTGAGCTGGAGGGCTGAGCTTGAAGACTACTCCAGAGTTACCGGTGCCGACGCCGGTGGTGCCGTAGAGATTTCCTTTGGTATCGAGGACAACGCCGTAGCGGGCGTAGGAACCATCGGGGCCGCCTCCGAAGGTGTAGAGCACGCTTTCGGAATAGGTGCCGCCGGTCTTGGCTGGGGTTAGCTCGAAGACCGTGCCGTAGCCACTTCCGCCCAGGCCGGTGGTGCCGAACAGATCGCCGGCTGCGTTGAAGACCACGTTGGCGTAGGGTTTGCCTCCGTCACTACCTCCGGTGAACCCGTAAAGCACAGTTTCGGTCCAGGCACCGCCGACGATGGCTGGAGGAGTGAGCTTGAAAACCGCCCCTTGTCCAGAAGGGCCGCCGCCGTCCAGGGTTGTGCCATAGAGGGCCTTGGACTTGAGAACTAATCCGGAGTAGGGCTTGCCGCCATCGGTGCGTCCGGTGAAGTTGTAGAGAATGGACTCGTTCCAGGGGGAGTTTTTCTTGGTGGGCGGGGTCAACTCGAACACGGTGCCGAAGTTGGACGATCCGCCGAACGGCGTGGTGCCGATCAGAGCGGTTCCGTCAAAAATGACCGCGCTGGCGGGGTTACTGCCATCGGTGCCGCCCTTGAAGCTGTAGAGGACGGTCTCGGTCCAGGCGCCGCCTGTCTTGGCGGGCGGGGCCAACTTGAAGACGGTGCCATAGCCATAGGTTCCACCGCTGGAGGTGGTGCCGTAGAGCGCTCCGGACTTGAGCACTAATGCAGCTTGCGGACCCGAGCCGTCGCCGGTGTTGACGCCCTGAAAGCTGTAGAGGACGGTTGGGGTCCAGGACGGCGGTGAGATCATGAACACGGTTCCGCAGCCCGAGCCCAAGTTGCACTGCGTGCTGCTGCCACCCTCGCCCGTGGTGCCATAGAGCGCTCCCGTGCTATCGGCGATGAGGCCGGAGTAGGGGTTGGCGCCGCCGCCGCCACCGGGGAAGCTATACAGAACGGTCTCGACCGGCGTGGTAGCCAAGGCGCTGGCAGCGAGCGCCAGTATGACCAGGAAAATGGACAACGGTTGTCCCCAAAGGGTATGAGTTTGTTGTGGCATGCAGGAATCTCCCAATGCGCGCATTCAATTCAGTTATGACTGGTTGGAACACGCGCCGGAAGAGCGCGCCGATGGGCGCGCAACGCGTTACAAATCAGCTGCGGAAATCGCAGTAACCCTGATTATAGTAGTTAAAGCCTGCATTGCGGCCAATAGTTTGCGTCCCGCCGGGATCTTTCGGCACTTGTCGGGGACCATCAATCGGGGACAACCAGAATGGTATTTGGCATGCCGGGCTTGGTCCTGGCGGGCTGGCTTGCAGGATTCCGTTGATTTCGAGATCCCTTCAGAAGCGAGCCTGGGACGTGGGTCGATCAACCTGCGGATCGCCTGGGTGAACGAAAGTGCCCGATGGTCGAGAAGCCCGATGAAACCGAAAAGCGCTCCAAAAGCCGCTCTAAAAGCGGATTGTTGAATATAATGGCGGCTCGTCAGATTCCGCCCATGTCGATCGGGTGAAGGAGCCGTAAGTCAGCCCGGGATCGGAATGGAAAGTCCGACTCAAGTCTCAACTCGGAGGCGAATGATGAAGCCGTTGACGACCAGGCTCTTTGCATGGGCCAGCTTGTTTCTTATCTCAATGTCATTCACTTGGCCAGTCCATGCGCAGACCGTGGCGGAGCCGAGCGGGAGTACGGGACGATCCAGCTACGACAGCACCGAGGAAGTGACTCTGACGGGCAGGATATCGAGTGTGCTCACGAAAGCCGCTCCGGGAATGGTGGCCGGATCTCACCTGCTGCTGGCAACCTCCTCTGGCCTGGTGGACGCGAGTCTGGGAAGGTTCGCTCTGTCAGGGAGCGGCACGCCCGGGTTGAGGACCGGACAGGAAATTGAGGTGAGGGGCGTGATGAGGACGAGGAAAGACGGGTCATTCCTGCTGGTACGAACAGTGAAAGTCGATGGCGAGGCTTTCGCGATCCGGAACGAACATGGCTTCCCATTGTCGGAGCAGGCGCGGGCGCTGGCCAGGCAGAAGACAGAGCGGAAGGGAGAGTCGCAATGAAACGTCCAGATCGCAGCAGCAGCCGCGGCTCAATGGTACTGGCATCGAGTCTCCTGTTTTTGCTTTTTCTGACCAACTGCAACAGCTCGAACTTCAATCCGCCGGGGCAGGCGATCGCGGCGACCAGCGGGACACCGCAAAGTGCGGCCGTCAACACCGCGTTTGCAGCGCCCCTGGTGGCGACGGTCACGATGGGCGGATCACCGGTGAGCGGCGCGTTCGTTACCTTCACGGCTCCGGCGACGGGCGCAAGCGGCGTGTTCGCGTCGACATTGAGCAATACGGAAACGGATACTACAAACGCGAGTGGCGTGGCGACCTCGTCGACGTTCACCGCCAATGGAACGCTCGGGGCGGACACGGTGACGGCTTCAGTGGCGGGAGTGACGGCTACGACGAGTTTCAGCCTGACCAACACCTCCGGACCGGCAGCTTCGATTACGGAGAGCGGCGGAACCCTGCAGGATGCCACCATCAATACAGCGTTTGGAGCGCCGTTGGTAGCGATGGTGGTGGACAGCAACCAGTATCCGGTGAGCGGCGCGGCGGTGACATTCACAGCGCCGGTGACGGGAGCGAGCGGCACATTTGCGTCGAACTCGACCAATACGGAAACCGATACGACTGATGCCAGCGGGATGGCGACCTCGTCGAAATTCACGGCGGATGGCACGGCGGGCGCTTATGTGGTAACAGCGACGGTTGGAACGCTGGCTGCCGCGAACTTCAATCTGGCAAACATCACCGGTTCGCTGGTATCGATCACGGCAACCAGCGGAACGCCGCAGAGCGCGACGGTCAACGCGGGGTTTGCCGCGCCGCTGGTGGCAACTGTAGTGGACAGCAACCAGAACCCGCTGAGTGGCGTGGTCGTGACCTTCGAAGTGCCAGCCACGGGAGCGGGCGGCACGTTCGCGGGTGGAGTGAATACTGCGACGACGAATGCGAGCGGCGTGGCCATCTCAGCGGCGTTCACCGCCAACGGGTCAGTCGGCACCTACACGGTCACGGCTTCGGTTGCTACGGGGGCGGAACCGGCCAGCTTTGTTCTGACCAACACAGCGATCCAATATGCCTTCTATTTGAGCGGACTGGAGGTGGGCCAGAATTATTACGCACTGGCCGGGTCGGTGACGGTTGACGGCAACGGCAACGTCCTCGGCGGTGAGCAAGACTACAACGACGGGGTTGGATTGCTGTCGCCTCAGCCCTCCGGCGACACGATTTTGCCGACACCTTCGGGACTCTTCGTGGACCCTGCCACCGGCCAGGGGACGCTCACGATGGTGACCAACAACACGAGTCTGGGCCAAGGCGGATTCGAAACGCTCGGCGTGCAGTTTGTAAATGCGAACCACGCGCTGATCGTTCAGTTTGATGGGTCGGCAACTTCGAGCGGAAGCCTGGACACGCAGACGCTGTCCAGCACGCTTAACGACGGGAATTATGCCTTCACACTTTCCGGGGTGGACCCAGAGTATCAGCCGATTGTGCTGGGAGGAGTGTTCTCGATTACGAATGGCGGCACCGCCCTGGCTGGCACGTTTGACGCCGACGATGCCGGGGCCACGACGCTGGCAACGACTTTCAGCGGAGTCATCACCGGACCGGATGCTTCCGGGCGGGGCACGATCGCCAGTTCGGCTCTAGCGGTTTCGCTCAACTATTACGTGGTGGGACCCGAGGCGATACGGATCATCGATGTGGATGGCGGCGATTCGGCGGCGGGTTCGGTGTTCGGCCAGGGGGCCGGCACGTTCAGCAACGCATCGCTCGGGAGTTCGGTATTCGGTGTGGAAAGCAACTCGTTGGGGAATCTCTATGCGGCGGCTGGCGAGTTTAGTGTTCCCTCCAGCGGCACCTTCGCGGGGGTCGCAGATGACAATGAATACGACAATGGCACGATTGTCCCCGATGCTGCGATTTCGGGGAGCTATACGGTGATGGGCAATGGGTATGGCAGCCTGACCATCGCGGCTGGAGACCTGGGCGATGTGAGCGTTCTGGGAATTTATCTGACCGACCCACTTCTGAACCTGGAGGATCCGAATAACACGAGCAGCGGATTGGGCGGAGCTCTGGTGGCCGACCTGGATACTGGTCTGAACGGCACTGGCGTGCTGATTCCGCAAACGGATACATCGACGGCCAGCTTTGCCGGGGACTATGCCTTCGCTGCCCAGGCTTATAACAATCCCCGCGGACCGAGCTTCGGTTGGGAATTCGACTTTGTTGGGCAAGGTGTAGTTAGCAGCGGTGCTTTGAGCGAGGCTCCCGGACTGCTCAGCGATCCATTCTTCATTTTCAATGCCACTAAACCAGATGGGACGGACACGGCAAGCTTCACCGGCGCCGCAGTGGCGGATGGGGCTAACCCGGGGCGCTACACCATCAATAAGCTGAGCGTGGCGGTGGCATCGGACCCTGCGAATTTCGCTACCGTCATTTATCAGGCTGGAGGGGGGCAATTGTTCTGGCTGGACGAAGATTCAAACGGCGATAGCGTATTCCTGGGACCGCTGGAGCAGCAAGGGTCGCTCAGCGGATTACCAGCGGGAAGAGAGGCCGTGGTTACGCGCAAATCGAAAGGGCAAAAATAGCGGCTGGGAAACGGGGTGTGGGCGGCCGTGTTCCCACGATCGTTTTGAGCGGGTGGAGATCGGCGGCGATTAGGGAGATGGCATGAAACTTCCACGGATGATTTTGCTGTCGCTGATGGTGGTGGCAGCGCCAGTCGTGTCTTCGGCTCAGGATGCGACGGGAAGAATTTTCGGAACGGTCTACGACCAGCAGGGAGCGGTGATCTCCGAGGCGCACATTACGGTGATCAACACGGCCACGCACGACGCGCGCACTGCCATCACTAACCGGGAGGGGACGTTCCAGTTGCTGTCCCTGCCCATCGGAGTTTATAAGGTGACTGCCGAACACGAGGGGTTTCGCACGGTGGCGAGTGCGGACCAGAAACTCCAGATCAACCAGGCCCTGCGCCTTGACTTCAAGATGGAGGTGGGCGCGGCGAGTCAAACGGTGGACGTTGGAGCTGAGGCAGCGCCGGTTGAAACGGTCAATCCAACTCTGGGGCAATCGATCACCGGACGAACCCTCACCAACATGCCTTTGAACGGGCGGGACATGATGGACCTGGCATTGCTGCAGCCTGGAGTCACGGAAAGCAACGACGACAATTCTGGCGCGGGGAACTACAGCATCGCTGGTGGAAGGACCGATTCCGTGACTTTCCTGCTCGACGGCGGACTGAACAACGACTTGCTGGATAACAGCAACGTGCTCGATCCCAACCCCGACGCGGTTGCGGAGTTCCGGATTCTGACCAGCGATTACACGGCGGAGTATGGGCGCAACGGCGGCGGGATCATCAGCGTGGTCACCAAGTCGGGCACCAATCAGATCCACGGCAGCCTGTTTGAATTCATCAGGAACCGGGCACTTGATGCCAACGACTACTTTAACAAGCAGCAGGGTCTTCCCCGACTCGACCTGAAGCGCAACCAATACGGAGCGACGCTGGGCGGACGGATGGTGAAGGACCGGGCATTTTTCTTTGCCGCCTACCAGGGGCAGCGCCAGGTTAAGGCCAATCCGATCATTGATACACCGGTGTATACACCGCTGGAGTTGCAGGGAAATTTTTCAGAAGCCGAACCCTACGATGGGGTAGTGTGCTTGAATACGGCGGGATGTCCCGATCCCGGAGTGGCGCAGTTTCTGGCCAACAATTCCTATTTCACGACTCCCAGCGGAAGCGCGGCCAACGCGATCATCGATCCCACGAAGTTCGACCCGATCGCGCTGGCCTATATCAAAGCGGGGTTAATCCCCAGTGCTCCGGGCGGTCTGCTTTCAACCTCGGAGAATGCGGTGGATAATCGGAATGAGGTAACCACCAGGTTCGATGTCAATCTCAACCCCAAAGACAAGCTTTCCGCGACTCTTGGTCTGAACCGGGCCGGTGACCCCTACAATGGGACGCTAAATCCCGCACCGTTCGCGAGCGTCCCCGGCTTCCCGAGTATCGACAAGAAGACGTATTACTTCTTCAACCTGGGATACACGCGAATTTTCACGCCGACGGTGCTGAATGAATTCCACTTCGTCGCGCACCGCACCAACTTCTTGCAGGACGAACCCGGGAATCATCTGCCAACGGGCCCGGACCTGGGCATCCAGATCTCGCCCGATCTCGCCACCGGGCCGACCAACATCTATTTCGATAATGGATTTCAAATCGGGCCGAGCGAAGCGGGTCCCACGCGATTCATCGAAAACACATTCTCGTGGACGGATGCCCTTTCGTGGACCCGGGGCAAACACAACTGGAAGTTTGGAGCCGGGTTCTCGCCCTATCAGGAAAACCTAGTCTTCGGCTATTACTTGAACGGCGAGTTTGATTTTTATACGGGCACGAGTACGGGGACGGGCAATGACTATGCCGATTTTCTGCTGGGCATTCCGGACGCGTATTTTCAAAACGCCAACGCCCCTTCCAACATTCGGAGCAAGAGCACGTACGGGTTCGCACAGGACGAGTGGCACTGGCGCAAGAACCTCGTTCTGACCATGGGACTGCGGTACGAATACAACTCGCCCAAGTACGACACTGAGGGGCGGAGTTTTTCGGTGATTCCGGGAGTTCAATCGCGTCGCTTCGTGAACGCGCCCACGGGGCTGGTGTTTCCGGGCGATCCGGGAGCGCCCACTGGAACCAACTTTCCCGACAAGAAGAACTTCGCGCCCCGCTTTGGATTTGCGTGGGATCCGAGCGGAAACGGCAAGACCAGCCTGCGGGGCGGCGTGGGTCTTTTCTATGACATCCTGAAAGGCGAAGACAATCTTCAGTTCAATGGCCAGCCGCCATTCGTGGGCTCGGCGGGACTTTACTACACTTCCCCGAACTACCTGCCGCCCACCTGCATCAATAGCCTTAAGGGTTGTCCGGTGACTGCGCCGCTGACTTATCTGACCCAGCCCTTCGAGAATGCGTGCAATTTTGACGTGAATGGCAACTGCAAGAGCCTGGGTGTGGCCAATACTTTCCCCTCGAAGCCGCCGGCTTCGAACATCGATTTCACCCCGTTCCTTCCGATCAACAACACGGGCGCGATTTTTCTGGACGATCCGCACCTGCGCACGCCCTACGTTTATCAATACAATCTAAGTCTGCAACGGAATCTGATCGCGGACACGGTACTGGAAGCGAATTATGTGGGAAGCTCGGGGCATGGGCTCACCTCTCTCCGTGACATTAACCCAGTTGTGCTCGGCAGTACCAATCGAGTGCTCAATGAGAGCAGCGGAAACTGTGGAGCGGTTCCGGATGTGGCCTGCTTCGGGCCGCTGCCGGAATTCAAGAATGTATCCAATGCGAACTACAACGCGCTGGAAGTGAGCCTGACGAGGCAGCCGAAGGATTCACGGTTGGGCACGGCATATTACACGCTGGCCTATACGTATGGGCATAACCAGGATAATGCTTCTGGTTTCGCGCAGCGCAACGCCCAGGTGCCCGCGTACGACGGCAAGCTCTTCTACGCATCCGGCGACAGCGATGTCCGCCATCGCATTACTCTGAGTGGAGGATGGGATGTGCCGTTGGAGCGTGTATGGACGACGGGGCCGAAGCGCCTGACGGTGGGGTGGAGTCTCTATCCGATCGTGACGTATCGCACCGGATTCCCCTTCGACATTTCAGCGCAATTGCCCGATACCTACGATCCTGTCAATCCGGGCACGTCGGGTGCGGGCGACCCTTTGCTTTCGCATGCGGCGGTGGTGGAGCCGATCAGAACTTTCAATCCGGCTAAGGTGCGCACGATTAGCGAGATCACCTACAACTCGGTTCTAAACTCCAAGACGCAGCAGTACCAGTGCGTGATCACGACTCAGGCGGTGACGGGTAACTTTCTCTTCGATCCCAACAGTTTTTCGAACGTGCCGCTGGAGAACAACGCTTACTATGACGGGGGCACTCCCAATGCCTGTTTCCCGCAACTCGACCCGGTACATAACCCGGCGGACCGGACCTATGGCCTGCGGCGCAATGTGCTGCGCGGCCCGACTCTGACGAACGTCGATGTCGCGCTCGCCAAAACCACGGCGCTGACGGAGCGCTATAAACTGGAGTTTCGCGCCGAGTTCTTCAATGTTTTGAATCATGCCGAATTCGCGCAACCGACGGTCGCCGACGGCACCGCGAACATTCAAAGTCCAACGTTTGGGGAGATCACGAACACCGGCACGTTTCGTGGGGCCACTCCGCGGATCGGGCAACTAGCGTTGCGGCTGACGTTCTAGTACACGCGGAGGCCGGAAGGTACTACGCGCTCCCGACAATCAAGGTGAAGCAGGGAAGAATTCGAATTACGGAATCGCGGTAACACTCATGATGGTCGCGGCCTGCATCGCGGCCTCGAGGGTACGTCCGGCGAGGATTTTTCCGGCGCTTGAAGGAACCACCAGAATGTCGTTGGCCTGCAGGGCTAAGTCCGGAGCCTTCGCTTGCAATATCTTCTTCAACTGCACCGGAGTTTCGGTCATGCCCGTGGGGCTTTTGCGCAGAATCTTCGCTCCGCTCAATTTCGCGGTGCGATTAGTGCCTCCGGATAAGGCCACGGCCTGCAATACGGTAAGACCGCTGGCGTCCATGAGCAAGCCGCTGGGCCGGCCAACATCGCCGACGACGTAGACGATGTCGGCCTTGCGCACGATGATGGTATCGCGGGGGTAAACCTTGATGTTGCTGTCGGGATTGTCGCTAAGATTACGGGAGACAGGAAGAGTAATTGGGTTATCGGGATCGCTGCGATGGGTCACGGTGATGCTGTGGCCAGCTTTTTCGGTAAGGCCGCCGGAAGCCGAGATGAGATCGAAGAGGTGCTGCTCTCCAAGGACGGGATAGACGCCGGGCTTGGCCACTTCTCCCAGCAGACTTGCTCCCTGGGAAGCGTATTCGGTCACAAAGAGAGAGACGTAAGGATCTTTAAGGAAAGTGGAGAGACGTTTCTCGATTAACTTCGCCGCCTCTTCGGAAGTAAGACCAGCGACATGCGTGGGTCCGATTAAGGGGCAGTAGATGTCGCCGTTTGGGGAGATGCGAGTCTTGGTGGTGAGCTCGGGAACATCGTAGACCGTCATTTCGACTAAGTCGCCAATGCCGAGTTGCAGGGAGGGGTTTCGGTCTCCGGGTGTGGCCTGAAGTGGGTCGGAGTTGGGCTGATTTCCGCCCTGGATGCCGCTCTCTTGCCGGCCATCATTATTATTAGTGTTATTAGTGACATCTTGATGGCTGGGAGGGGGCTGTTCCTGAGCAGGCAAATTGAGCGCCAGAGAGCCTGACAAAGCGGCTGCCAGTAACACGGTAACGCTTATTTCTTTCAATGACTTACCGAGAAGGAACCGCATTGTTACACGACCTCTGACTGCCCGCCAAGCTACATTTTAGCATGATCGGCAGGGCGTCGAAACAGATTGGCGCCGGTTGTCGCTCAATCTGCCGGCCGTTTATTATGATTGACCGAGCCGCCCGCTGTTTTGTCATCACATCCTCCTCTCCCAGTCTTTGCTAAAATCGCGCCTCAGGTGCCGCCTTGTCGGATCGCACATCATCCACGTCGGTAGTGTCGGACTCGGTTGCTGAATTCCTGAAAACCATTCCACCTTTTCAGTTCCTGCCGGCGGGCGAACTCCAGCGTCTGGTGCCGAGCATGACGCTGCAATATTTTCCCAAAGATGACACCATCATCAGCGCCGGACATCGAGCATCGGAAGCGCTCTACATCGTTCATAAGGGCGCGGTGAAACTCGCATTGCGCACCATGGTGGGGAAGGAACTGGTTTTCGATCTGCGCAGTGAAGGAGAAATCTTCGGTCTGCTCTCGCTCATGGGCCGGGACATCGCGCGGCTCGATGTGACGGCGGTCGAAGACGCGCTTTGCTACAGCATTCCGGGAACCGTGATTCGCGAACTTGCCTCCCGTTATCCCGAATTTTCGGAGTACCTGGTGCGCGTGTCGATTACGCGCTACATCGACCGCAGTCTGAAGGAACTTCATGATCAGACGCAATTGATGGGCAATACCGAGCGGTTGCTCTACTCGCTCGCGGTCAAAGATGTGGTGAGTTCTCCGGCGGTGGCGTGCACCGGTGAAACCTCGATACGCGAGGCCGCGCGGCTGGCCTCAAGATCCCATGCCACGTGCCTGGCGGTGGTCGGACCGGACGGTCGCGCCATCGGAATCGTCACCGATCGCGATTTTACGCGTCGCGTTCTGGCGCAGGATCTGGCGATCGAGCATCCAGTGAGCAGCATCATGAGCGCGCCCGTGGTTTCGGTCGAGAGCACGGCGCGGCTGTTTCAGGCGCTACTGGCCATGCTCTCCGACGACATTCAGCACGTGCTCGTCACCGAAGAGGGAATGCCGAAGGCGGTGCTTTCGAGCCATGACCTCATCCTGCTGCAGGGCAAGTCGCCACTCGCGGTTTCGCGTCATATCGAGCAACAGAAAACAGTGGAAGGCCTTGCCCGGGCGCAGAAGAACATTATCGGGCTGCTGCCGCTGCTGTTGCGAGAAGGCGCGCGGGTGAGCCACATTACGCGAGTGGTTGCGGAGATCAACGACCGGCTGATGGCCAAGATTCTGCAATTCGCCGAGGCCGAGTTGGGGCCGGCTCCGCTGGCCTACTGCTGGGTGGTGCTGGGCAGCGAAGGACGGCGCGAGCAGACGTTCAAGACGGATCAGGATAATGCGCTGATTTATGCCGACCCTGGCGACAACGAAGCCGTAGCCGCGAACGCGCAGGAATACTTCACGCGCTTTGCTCTCTACGTTCGGGATGCGCTCGTCCGTTGTGGTTATCCGGCCTGCGAAGGAGACTATATGGCCAGCAATCCGCGGTGGCGGCAGCCGATCTCTTCGTGGAAAAACTACTTTCGGACATGGATCACGGAGGCCGACCTTCATTCGGTAGAGGACGCGCTGATCTTTTTCGACATGCGGTCCGCTGGCGGCGATGTTTCGCTGTTCGAAGCGTTGGCGGCTTTCGTTCGCGAAGCCCTGAAGGACGCTTCTTTCTTCAAATCCGTTTTCGCCTATGTAAGCACGAACCGCAAGCCCCCTCTGGGATTTTTTCGGACCTTCGTGGTGGAGCGTTCCGGTGAGCACAAAGAGGAACTCGACATCAAGACTTTCGGCACCAGCCCGATCGTGAATGCGGCGCGGCTGCTGGCGCTGGATGGAGGAATTGAAGCTACCAATACCGTGGACCGGCTGGCGCATTCGCTTTCTTATTTCGACGATGCTCTGCGCCTGGAATTGCTGGAGTCGTTCGAACTGCTCACGCTGCTTCGACTGGAACATCAGCTGCAGCAGTCGCAGGCGAAAGAGCCGCTCAGTAATTATGTAAATCCCGGCAACCTCACGCATCTGCAGAGGAGCCTTCTTAAGGAAGCGTTTCGGACGATCACGCGCACCCAGTCGGCGATTTCGGACCGCTTCCGCTCCGCCGTATGGGCGCAACTGGGGTCTGCCTGAGAATGGCTCTGAAGATACATCTCAGGTTACCGGGCTGGATCAAGGGCGCAGCACAGCCGGCGCAAGATCTGTACCCGCCCGACACTCCCTTGCGTTCGGTTCGCTATGTGGTGATTGACACCGAATTTTCTTCGCGGAACCGCCGTTCGAACCGCCTGCTATCGGTGGGCGCGGTCACCATGGATGGCGGCTGCATTCGGATGGGCGAGCAGTTTTATCGGGTGCTCAATCCGGGCGTGGAGGTTGCCGCCAGTTCGGTGGTTGTACACCAGCTCCGGCCCAGCGATATTGAGCAGGGAGAGTCGCCGCCGGCGGTGCTGGCGGAACTGCGCGACTACATCGCGGGGGCAGTGCTGGTGGGTCACTTCGTCAAACTCGATTTCGATCTGCTTCGCAAGGAACTGCAGGCAACGGAAAGCTCGCTCGACAACCCGGCGATATGTACCGCCCGCGTGCATCGCTGGCTATTGCAGAAGGAGAGCTACTCGGAAGACATGTTCCATCGTCTGGAAAAAGTGGATCTGCCGGCGCTGGCCAAGGTCTACAACATCGAGTCCCGGGAGGCCCATCACGCGCTCGATGACGCTTTTGTCACGGCTCGACTCTGGCAAAAAATGATCTACAAGCTGGAAGCGCGCGGCGTGCTCACTCTCGCTCAAGTGCTGAAAGTTGGCTCACCCTAACAGGTCGCCTCCGGCGGAGAAGTGTCGAAGCCAGTCAGGACTTCCCTCTTTGCTCTTCGCCTACCCGGATCAATTTAGGCAACACATCTCCGAATCGCGATTCGGCGGTGGGCTGTCCGAAGTCGAAATAGATGCGGCGGTAGCATTCGTACAACTGGTCGTAAGTTTTCTTAGTCTCCGGTTGGGGCTGGTAAACCGTGTATTGCGGACAGACCTGCTTCTGCGCCTCCGCGATTGACTGGAAAGCGCCCGCTGCCAGAAATGCGAAGATGGCAGAGCCTAATCCGGTGACCTTGCTGCTGGGAACGAGCAAGGGTTTTTCCAGAATGTTGGCATAGACCTGATTGAGGACGGGGTTATTCTGCGGGATCCCGCCGCCGTTGATGACGCGGCGGATGGGAACGCCGTATTCGCTCATGCGGTCGAGAATGATTCGGGTGTGAAACGCGGTGCCCTCAATGGCGGCGAAGAGCTCGTCCTGAGGAGTGTGCTGCACGTTCCAGCCAAGAGTAATGCCGCCCAGATACGGGTTCACGAGAATGGTGCGATCGCCGTTATCCCAGGTCATTCTCAGCAGTCCGGTCTGACCGGCGCGATAGTTCTCCAGCCCTTTGCTCAATTCGGCAACGGACTTATTGGCGCGCTCGGCAATGCCGTTGAAGAGCAGGCCGCAGGCGGAAAGTCCCGCTTCCACGCCGGTAAAGTCAGGGTGAATGCTGCCGCGCACGACGCCGCAAACCCCCGGGATCAACTGCGCCTGGGGGGCGTAGGCCATGATGCAGGTGGCCGTACCGACGACATTGACGACGTCGCCCTCCTGGGCCCCGGCTCCGATCGCGTCCCAGTGCGCGTCGAAAGCGCCGACCGGAATCGGAATGCCAGCGCGCAAACCGAGCTGCTCCGCCCATAGCGGGGAAAGCGTGCCTTCAATCTTGTCGGAGGTTGCGACTTCACTGTGCAGTTTGGCGCGGATGCCCTCGAACAAGGGGTCGAGCCTGGTCAGAAAACTCTGCGGAGGCAGGCCGCCGAGATCGGGATTCCACAGCCACTTGTGACCCATGGCGCAGGCGCTTCGGCGTAATCGCCTGGGATCGGTGATTCCACAGAGCGTGGCGGCGACCATGTCGCAATGCTCGAGGGCGGTGACGAGTTGATGGCGCTGGCCGGGATTATGGCGCATCCAGTGCAGCAGCTTGGAGAATCCCCACTCGGAAGAGTAAACGCCGCCGCACCACTGGATGGCCTGCAGGCCCTCACGGTGCGCCAGTTCGGTGATCTCGGCGGCTTCGTTCTTGGCGCGGTGATCGCACCAGAGATAGTATTCACCGAGGGGAACGAGTCCCTCGCCAACCGGGATCACGGTGGAACCGGTGGTATCGAGCGCAATCGACAGGACCTCATCGCCCGCGATTCCGGCTTCCTTGACGGCTTGACGAGTGGCCAGCGCCAGCGCGCGCATGTGGTCATCATGGGACTGGGTGGCGTATTCGGGATCGTCTTTTTGCCGGTGAATCGGATAGCCGGAGACGGCGGAGGCCAGCATTCCCCGCACGCTGTCTACGATCGAAACGCGAACACTGAGGGTACCGAAGTCGACTCCAGCGACAATTGCCATTTTTCTGTCTTGCCTCGCTGTCAGTTACGATGCCAATACATATTCCAACCGAGATAACGAGTGGTAGCTTCATGGACGGCGGCGGCGACGCTGGACAAATTGGCGGCCACGTGGTGCTCGAAACCTTCTTCGCAGATGTAATGCAACAAAGATTGCAGGCGCGGGATTTCGACCACGCCCGCACCGCCGAAAGTTTCGAGCGGATCGCTGGTGAAGTTGCCGTCTCCCACATAACCGCGCACGACGCCGGCGCGGTCGTCGGTGGAGAAGCGGACAAAGCTCATGGGCCCGGGTTTCACGCGGCCGACGCAGGTGCCGAAAGTGTTTTCCTTTCCGACCGTGCCGGCGATGATGGCTTGAAAATCCATGCGGACATCCTGGAAGAAATGTTTGGGCAGGTTGCTGCAATGGAAACAGACTGCTTTATTGGGATCGTCTCCGTAGTTGTTGTTCCAATCGAGGAGTGCGCTTGGAGTTTCCGATGCCAGCGCCAGTGCATGCATGCTGACGGTGCCGCAGATGTCGACTTCACAGGCGCTCGGGATGAGGTCGTTGCTCATCATGCTCATGATGGTGCAGGGGACGACGCCGAAATACTCTTCCATGGCGGTCCAGCACTGGACTGCGCTGACGCTGACAGCGGCCTGCTGCATCCATTGCTCGATGACCCACCCGAGCTTCGCCATCTTAATCAAGGGAGCTTCCGGTATTCCGCTGGTGGAAACATATTTCCTGATCTGATCGAGCTTGGCCTGTACGTTGGCGTCGCTATCGGGCAGTTTGGCGATGCGGCCCAGGATTTCGGATAAGTCGACGGTTTCGACCGAAATTCCCTGTGACTCCAGAATCTTCTCGCTATAGCGGACGGTGTTGAAAGCGGCGGGGCGGGCGCCAATGCTGCCGATCCGCAGATTGTTCAAGCCATTTTTGACCCGGCAAACGGCGGCAAACCAGGCGAGATCTTTTTCGAAGTCGGCGGAGTCAGGGCTGACGGTGTGGAGCTTGGTCAGCGAATATGGAATGCCGTATTGCATGAGGTTGTTGCACGCCGACATCTTGCCGCAGAAACTGTCGCGGCGAAACGCGATGGTCATCTTCGCCGTGGCATCGGGTGTGGCCTGGATAAGCACGGGCACGTCAAGACGGGCCAATCGAAGGGTATCGGCGATGGCGCGCTCGTCGCCGAAGTTGGGCAGGGTGACGATCACGCCGTCGATGCGATCCTGATTCTCGCGGAATAAGGCGGCGCAACGGCGCGCATCCTCGTGCGTCTCGACTGCTCCGTGTTTGCTCTGTTCTGGGCCTAACACCACGGAGTCGATGCCCGCCCGCTCCAGCGCGCGAAGCATGTCTTCCCGTCCGGTTTTTGCCAGATGATCGGGGAAGAAGCCGCGGTTGCCGACGATCAGGCCCATCGTCATCTTCTTTCCAGGAGTCATAATTCACCTCTTGTTCGTGCCAGGCTGCGCTCAGTGGCCATTCACGCCCCGGCGAGGAGCGAAGCGATAGCAGTAGAAAGCGCCAAACAAAAACAGGAACGCGCCCCACCAGATGTTGGCGTGCAACTGAAATAGCACCACGGGATGCTCGGGCGGGTTGGCCAACTCATAGAGGCCATCTCCTAGGATGAGAGCGCCATTCACGAGTAACGACAAGCCAATGAAAAACCAGATTGACAAGGAACCACCGGACTTCATTCGTTCCTCCTAACGATTTTTGCGGCCACTGGACGCTTACCAGAAAATGATCTGCAAGATGACAAATATAATCAGGACGATCACGGCCCAGAAAATCGGACGATGAAAGACTGAAACCCGCTCTTCGCGCGGAATTGGAGTCAGGCCGTAAACCAGGTCGGCCAATTCAGAATCGGGTTTGGGTTTGGTGACCAGACTGACCAGAACCGTCACTAGCACGCAAATCAACCAGCACCAGAGCGCCCGGAACATGTTCTGCGCCTGATCCTGGGCGCGGGACGAGAGGGCGACATATTTCACTGCATCAGGATTGACCTTTACCCACGCCCACATGCCGACGGAAGAACCGGTGCCGGCTAAGAGTCCCCAGAAGCCGCCCGCGGGCGTCGCCCGCTTCCACATCATGCCCAGCAGGACGGTGCCAAACAAAGGCGCGATGAAGAAGCTGAAAAGTTGCTGCACGTAATCCATGATGCTCTGCGACTGCATCACGAGATAGGCGGTGCCGATGCTGACCGCGACTCCGAGCAAGGTGCACCAGCGGCCCATCCTGACTTTCGAGTCGTCGGAGGCGTCCTTGTCGATGAGAGCACCGTAGATGTCGTAGGTCCAGACGGTGGCGAAGGCGCTGACGTTGCCCGCCATGCCCGACATGAAGCCGGCGATCAAGGCAGTAATGCCGAGGCCGAGCAATCCGGGCCCGCAGTAGCGGGCGAGCATGAGCGGGAGAACTTCGTCATAGCCGTGCAAGCCCTGGGCCCGTCCGAGATCAGACCAGGCCAGATCGCCGGGAACGAGGCGCAACAGGTGGCCAGCGGGATCGCGCAACAACGCCAGGCCCAGCAGGCCCGGCAGGATTACGATGAAGGGCACCATCATTTTAAAAGCGGCTCCAATGATGGGCGCGAGTTTGGCGGAGCGCAGGTCTTTGGCTGCGAGGACGCGCTGCACTACCAGAAAGTCAGTGGTCCAGTAGCCCATTGAGAGCACGGCGCCCAGTCCAAAAACGATGCCGACCCAATTGATACCCATGGGGTTGTTGCCGAAGTCGCCCAGGGTGGACCACAGGTGGGTATACGCGCCCGGGTTGGCGACGTGCTGTTCGGTCAGATTTTGCAGAATGCGGGCCTTAAGGCCGTTCCAGCCGCCAGCCTCGATCAGGCCCAGGATCGGGATCAGCAAAGCTCCGGCCCAGATCAGAAAAAACTGCAGCACCTCATTGAAGATCGCCGAGCGCAGCCCGCCGAGAGCGACGTAAACGGCAACCGTTACCGACGAAACCAAGATGCTGAGGTGAATGTTCCATCCCAGGACAACCCGCATGACAACGGCCATGGCGTACATATTGATGCCGCTCATGAGTACGGTCATGAAAGCGAACGAAATCGCGGAGAGGGCGCGGCTGCCTTCGCCAAAACGGAGCTTGAGATATCCCGGGACGGAATGGGTCTTGCAGATGTGGTAGAAGGGCATCATCACCAGAGCGAGAAACAACATGGCGGGAATGGCGCCGACCCAATACCAGTGGGCGGCGAGGATGCCGTATTTATAAGCGTTGCCGGCCCAGCCCATCAATTCGAGCGAACCCAGGTTCGCCGACAAAAATGCGAGGCCCGCGACCCAGGCGGTCATTTCGCGCCCGGCCAGAAAGAAATCGTCGCTGGTATTGGCCTGGTTCTTCAAATAGAGGCCGATGGCAAGCACCAGGGCAAAATAGAAAACGATGATGACCAGATCAACCGGCGAAAGATGGACCAGTTGATTTTCGGTAAGCAGAAACAGTGCGAGATTCATCGCGCCGCCTTTTGTCCGTAATAAGCACTCGGCCCATGCTTGCGCAGGTGGTGCTTTTGCTGCAATTCGGGTTGAAGCGGCTGAACTTCGGGGCTCACTCCGAGCGTATAGTAAGCCATCTTAGCCACGAATTCCAGAATCGCGGCGACGTGTGCCGCTTCGGCAGGGTTGACGCCCCAGCAGAAGGGGGCGTGACCGGCCACGAGCGCGGCCGGGGTCGCCATGGGATCGCCATTCGCGAAGATGCGGCAGATCGCAATCCCCGTGTTGCCCTCATAGTTGGTGGCGACTTCAGCGGCGGTCAGAGCGTGAGTGACGGGGACCGGTCCGTGAAAATAGTCGGCGTGGGTGGTGCCGAAACAGGGAATCGGACGCCTTGCCTGCGCCCAAGCAGTGGCAAATTCCGAGTGGGTGTGGGCAACCCCTCCGATGGCTTGGAACTGGCGGTAGAGTTCAAGGTGGGTGGCCAGATCGGAGGATGGGCGCAGCTTTCCGTCGACCGTTTTACCCTCCAAGTCGGTAAGCACGATTTGCGCGGGAGTCAATTTTTCGTAGGGGACGCCGCTGGGCTTGATGGCGATCAGTCCGTGCTGCCGTGAAATGCCGCTGGCGTTGCCGAACGTGTAGAGCACCAATCCGCGGCGAAGTAATTCCAGATTGGCGTCCAGCACTTCTTCGCGCAAGGTCTTCAGCAGCATCGTGCTCCAACCTGACTCCGAGGGTTACAAGTAAACGATTACATTCGAGCGTTTTATTCTATACCAGTGAACGAATCCCGCGAAGAGCTTTGCGGGAGGGCGAGTGGTGTCAGGCTGAATCCGCGGTGAAAAGGGCGCAGCTTGAGAGGCCGCGCGCGCAGACGCCGCGGAAGAACGACTCCCGGATCTCGCGCTCTTAGAAACAATCGAATTTAAGTGAGTGGGCATTGGCAGCAGAGAGCATCGGCAGCAGTGGCGGCTGAGTGGCGCAGGCCTTACAATACAAGAACTCCATGTCTCCACAGCCAGACAATCTGACGGGCATGAAAGACGATATGACGGCCTTTATTGAAGGCCTGGGGATGCGGCGGTTTTTTGGCTATGTGGAGTGCGACGAGGTTCCGAGCGTGCTTTGGGACTCGGGACAGAATCCGGATGGGTGGAAGGATTTTGTAGAGCTGGCGAAAGCGACAGGCGTGGTTTTTCTAACGATGCATTCGTGGGCACTTGATCGCGAAGAATTGGAGCGGCTGTCCCAGCAACTGGCCGACAGCGATTTCAGAAGCGAAGAGGATCTGGAAGAAAGCCGCTGGCTGAAGGCGTATGTAGGCAAGACCGGCTTCGTGCAACTGGGATGGGCTTACCAGGGCTGCATGTTCGTCTACGAAGCGGGGACGGAATGGTACGCGCGCTATCAGCAGTTGCGGGAGATGGCGGACGATAGCGGCGGATTCATGATCGACGAGCCGGATCAGGACGAAGAGCGGTAACCTCACAGCATAGACTTGGAAATTGTCCAGACGAGGCGTTGGGCATTCTAAGATCATTCCGCATAATTTGTTTTCTTTCCTGCGCATGCGATGGATTTCCAATCCGCTGAATTCTCCTAAAGCGCGGGTTCTCGAAGCGGCGCTGACTGATAGCAGACTCAAGATTTCCGTTTCTGCGTTGCCGATCCTTGCCGATCTGCTCGTCGGACGCAGGATCGACGAACCGGAGGCGGCAATGCATTTTCTTGCGCCGGCGCTGGGCGACCTGCACGATCCGTTGCTCATGAGTGGGATGAAAGCCGGGCTGGATCGGCTGGAAGGGGCATTGGAGCGTAAAGAGAAAGTGCTGATTTACGGCGATTACGACGTGGACGGCACAACGGCGATTGTCATTCTGAAGGCGGCGATCGAGCTGTGCGGCGGGAGGGCGGATTTTCATGTACCGCACCGTATTCGCGAAGGCTATGGCATGAGGGACGAAGTGATCGAGCGAGCGGCGGCGGAAGGTGTGCGGCTGATCATCAGCGTGGATACCGGGATTCGCGCTTTCGCCGCCGCCGAGACGGCGCGGCGCGCGGGAGTAGACCTGATCGTCACCGACCATCACTTACCGGGGCAGGACGGCGTACCGCAGGCGCTGGCTGTTGTAAATCCAAATCAGGAGGGATGCAATTATCCCTGCAAGCATTTGTGCGGGGCGGGAGTGGCGTTCAAGCTGGCGCAGGGGTTGATGCAGCGGCGGCTGGATGCCAAAGATCAATCGCGGCTGCTGATGTCGTTCCTGAAAGTGGTAGCCATCGCCACCATCGCCGATTCGGTTCCCTTACTGGGCGAGAATCGGGTGTTTGCCAAGCTGGGATTACAGGGGCTGCGCCGTCCGGTGAATGCGGGGCTGAGGGCTTTACTGGAGGTGGCAAAGCTGGGCGACGGGCGGACGCTGACGGCGACCGAGGTTGCCTTCCGGGTTGCGCCGCGGATGAATGCGGCCGGACGCATGGATGTGGCCCGCGAGGTAGTGGACTTATTCAACGAGAAAGACATGGAGCGAGCGCGGACGATTGCCGGGCGTCTGGACCGGTTGAACGCGGAGCGTCAGGAGGAAGAGCGGCGGATTATGGACAGCATTTTCCGCCGGCTTGAGGACGAGCCGGGGTTGCGGGAGGCGTATTGCGTGGTGGTGGATGGCGAAGGCTGGCATCGCGGAGTGATTGGGATCACGGCGTCGCGGGTGGTGGAACGGTACGGGCGACCGACGCTGGTTATATCGCGTGAAGGCGAGGAGGCGCACGGGTCGGGGCGGTCGATCGCGTCGTTCCATTTGCTGCAGGCGATCGAATCGTGCGCCGAGTTATTTTCCCGTTATGGCGGACATGCGCACGCGGTGGGCTTCGGGTTGCCCAGCGCCAATGTGGAGAAACTGCGCGAGCATCTCGATGCTTACGCGCGGGCGCGGTTAACGCCCGCCGATTTTGAGCCGCAGCTTGGGTTCGATCGCGAACTACCGTTGGGAGAAGTCACGCCCGAGCTTCATCAAGCACTGCTTCTGCTGGAACCTTTCGGGATGGAGAATCGGGAGCCCGTCTTTGCGGCGCGGGCGGTGCGGCTGATGGCGCCTCCGGCGGCAGTGAAGGAGAAGCACGTGAGGCTGCGGGTGGCGGCGGGCAACGGAGGGGGCGGTGCGGCGCAGGAATTTAAACCACGTTGCCATCCCGATGCGGCGGCGATTCCCAAACGAGATGGCGCGGGGGCGGGGCTCGGTGCCGCGACCATACAAGCTTCTTCTTCGTGGCGCGAAAACATTTCGTTTAAGGCGATGGGATGGGGGATGAAGGAATCGTGCGACCGGTTGCAGTTGTTGGCGGGGGATCGGCTCGACATTGCCTACTCGCTGGGGATGAATGAGCATCCTGAGTTTGGCGGGCTGGAATTGAATTTGCGGGACGTAGTGCGGGCGCGTTGAGTGGCGGCGGGCTGGCGCCTGTCTCTCGATTGAAGCTGTCGAATTGCGCTCCCCGTAAGGGTTGCCGTATAGGTTTTGACAACGAGGCAATCCATATTTATAGTCCCGGGCATGAATGGAAGCTTCTTTTGCAATCAGTGCGGCGCGCAAAATACGGGCGGCGCTCAATTTTGCAGCCGCTGTGGAGCGCCGACGAACCCGGCGTCGGGGGCGGTCACGGTGGGATCGCCTGCAGCGCCTTTATATCAGGGGGTAGTCCCGGTTGCGGGGAGCTACGGAGGTTTCTGGATCCGGGTGGTCGCGGCGATTATCGATGCGATCATCCTGCGGGTGGTGGTGGCTCCGGTGGGCATGATTTTTGGCGGCCTCGGGCTGGCGGGAGGAATGATGACTGGTCTTCCGCACGCGGGGATGGCGCTATTGGGTGGTGGCGTGACGTTCATCCTGATGGTGTTCGGTTCCTGGTTGTACGAGGCTTTCATGGAAAGCTCGTCGTACCAGGCGACGCTCGGGAAGATGATCTTCGGGATGAAGGTTACCGACCTCGACGGCAAGCGAATCTCATTCGAACGGGCGACCGGAAGGCATTTTGCGAAGTGGCTATCCACGATGATCCTGTTCATCGGCTACATCATGGTGGGGTTTACGGAGCGAAAACAGGGGCTGCACGATTTGCTGGCCGGGACGCTGGTGTTGCGGCCATAGACCTCAAATGGCGCTACCCTAGCGCGGTTTGGCTGGAACATGGTTTCGGTATCGCGTATGATTGAGTGAAGCGCCAGGTTCCGCGGCCAGAAGAGACCGGCTTTGAATTTCATCCCTCGGCGCGACATTCCCCCGACATTTGTGTTTCTAAGCGATGTGGGCTTTGGACGCTAGACGCTCTGGACGGTTCGTTGCCGAGGCGTCCTTTAAGTCCACGCGGTCGCACCAAGACAACCAGACTCCGAGGATACCTGCATGTTCTGCCGCACGCCGCTCGCCGCCGCTTTACTCGGCGCCTTTTTGCCACTCACGTCCGCAGTTGGCATTGCCCAGGCTCTCACGAACCCTCTTGCGAACGTTTGCCAACCTACGCTGACGAAGCCGATTATTGTGGTTTCGGCGGCGCAGCGGGTAGCAGGGGGCAATCGGGCGCAGCCGCCGCTAACGGATACTTACAACGGCTTTGCGTGGCCTGACACTCCCCTGGGAATCATCAAGACGGGCAGTGGCTACGAGTTTTTTGGCAGCGACGGGGGCTCGCATTCGCGGCAAATGTGGCAAGGCCATTATGTGGGCAACAACAAGTCGGGATCGATTGTCACGACGGCGGGAACGCTCGACAATCCGCTGGGCACGGGTGATCCGCAGGATGTCAGTGTTTCAGCGAATCCGGATGCGGCGGTGAACCCGAACTATCCCAGCTATGGGTATATGGGCGGAGGGCCTGTTTTTCAGGTTCCGCAAGGCATGACGGGCGCGGGCAACCTGCTGGCGACGTATCATGCCGAGCTTCCGAACGATGCGCTTTATGCCGCACTCGGGTTAGCGGCGTCCACTGATAACGGGCTGACGTGGACTGATCTTGGAGAGATTATTCGGCTGAACCAGGCCTATGCGGTGGGGTTGGACGGCTTCGAGATCGGGGACGGTCCTCTGGTGCTTTCGCCGGACGGCAAGTATTTCTATTTGTATTTTCCAGATTGGCTGGCGAACGGGACGCCGCATGCGACGACCATTACCAATGTCTCGGTAGCCCGCGCTCTGGTCTCTTCGGTGCTGGATGCGGCTTTCGGAGCGGCGCCTCACCACGCGGTCCCGTTCGAGAAGTTCTATCAGGGCAAATGGGATCTCGAACCGGGGATCGGCGGAGCGTCGACGGATCTGAATCCTACTTCGGGGTATGAGGGCTATCTTGATATCCACTACAACAGCGCGATCCAGCGCTACGTAATGATCATCTCGAACGACACGGCGTTTGGTTATGCCGAATCGGTCGACGGGTTGCACTGGACAGTTCCGATCGGGCTGGGCACTTACGGCCCGATTGCGGCTTATCCCACGGCAGTCGGATTGGGAGATGACCCGCACGTCCTGGGCAGCAGTTTCTACATTTACTTCACGCATTTGCCGACGGATGGCTCGGGGTGGACGAACGGGGAGTTGAAGCGGCTCACGCTGACGTGCCAGTAATCGCGAAGTAGTTCAGGCGCGGAGATTCCAGGAGAACGCTCTTATGTTCAGTCGATTGCCGATCGTCGCTGGTACCTTTCTAGCGGGATTCCTTCAGCTTCCGTGCGGACTGGTTGCGGCTCAGGCGATCACTCCGCTCTGCCAGCCCGTGGTCTCGGCGCCGATTATTGTTGCTTCGCACGAGCAGATTGTTGAGGCGGGCCTGAGAGCGGAGCCACCGCTGATTAATACCGGTGGCTTTGGCTTCGCCTGGCCGGACACGCAAATGGGCGTGATCAAGACGGCCAATGGCTACGAGTTTCTAACCAGCGATGGGGCGTTGCATCCGCGGCAGATGTGGCAAGGCCACTGGGTCGGGAACAACACCTACGGGTCGGTGACGACGACGGTGGGGACGCTTGACAATCCGCTGGGAACGGGCGATCCGCAGGACGTTAGTATTTCCCCGAATCCGGATGCGGCCGCGAACCCGAATTACGCCAGTTATGGCTACATGGGCGGAGGCTCGGTTTACCAGGTTCCGGCGGGTATGACGGGTGCGGGCGGCCTGCTGGTGACTTACCATGCCGAGCTGCCCAACTACGCGTTGCTCGGGTTGACAGCGTCGTCGGATAACGGGTTGCACTGGACTGATCTCGGGGAGATCGTTCGCCTCAATCAGGCCTATCAGCCGGGGCTCACCTTCTCTGAAATTGGGGACGGGCACCTGGTTCTTTCGCCCGAGGGCAAGTATTTCTATTTGTATTTTCCGGACCTGCCGGCCACTACCAATGCGACGACTCATGTTTCGGTGGCGCGGGTGCTGGCCGCGTCGCTACTGAACGCGGCTTTTGGATCAAAGCGTCCGCACGCTGTGCCTTTCGAGAAGTTCTACCAGGGCAAATGGGACCTGCAGCCCGGGATCGGGGGAGCCTCAACCGACCTGAGCCCGAACTGGGCGCCGCAATATGGGGGGTATCTGGACGTCCACTACAACAGCGCTCTGCAGCGCTACGTGATGATTACCGACGACGACACGACGTTCGCATATGCGGAGTCGATCGACGGCCTTCAGTGGACAACTCCCATAGCGCTTGGCAGGTACGCGGATGGAGTGAAGACGCTGGCGCCTTATCCCACTTCGGTTGGGCTGGGCGATGACCCGAGCATTCTGGGGAAGAGCTTTTACATCTACTACACCTACCTGCACGAAGAAGGTGGAGGGTTGCCGAGGGAAGGCAACTCGCTGCGGCGGATCACGCTCAGCTGCGAGTAAGGACAGCACGGTCAGGAGGCGGCGATCGCGGGTTACACTAGCCTCTCATGGTTCTTCCGATATCACGGTTGCGCCGCTGGTTCGCCGTGGGCGCGATTCTAATGGTGGCGACGGTGGCGGGGATGTATTTCTACGCGCGCATTCGTGTGCGTCAGGCGGTCCACGACATTCCGGCAAAGATTGGATTGGATATTCAGCAGACGGCCGAGGGTTTTTCCATCTCCAAGTCGGTGGAAGGGCGCACTCTGTTCACGGTGAGCGCATCGAAGGCGGTGCAATTCAAGGAGGGTGGACGGGCGGATTTACGCAACGTGAAGATTGTGATTTATGGCAAGGATGCGGGGCGCTTCGATCAGATCAGCGGGGATGACTTCGAATACGATCCGGCATCGGGCGAGGTGAACGCGAAGGGGAGGGTATTGATTGACCTGGAGGCGAATCCGGAAGGGATGCGGCATTCGGACCAGACACCTCCGGCGCAGACGAGAAACCCGATTCATCTGGAGAGCAACGGCCTGATTTTCAACAAGAACACCGGGGATGCCTCGGCCTCGGGAAGGGTGGTGTTTCAGACGCCGCAGGCGACCGGGTCGGCGGTGGGCATCCGGTATGTGGCGAAGACGGGGACGATGAATTTGCTGTCGACGGTGGCGGTGACGGTGAACCGGCCGCAGCCGGTGCATCTGGATGCGGAGCGCGCCGTGATTACGAAACTGCCCCGGCAAGTTGTGCTGGAAGCGGTGCAGATGACGCGGGAGGGGCAGCAAATGCAGGCGGAACATGCGACTTTCTTTCTGCGGGAAGACGACACGGTGGAGCGGATTCTGGCCGAGGGAGAGGTGCGAAGCGAGATGCGCGGCCGGGCGTCGAATTGGGGAAGATCCGGCTCGGAAACGGAGGCACGTTCGGATCGCGCCGAGATGTGGCTGACGGGAACGCGGAATCTGCTGACTACAGCGGTTCTTAGCGGGAATGTGCAAATCTCGAGTCCGGGCGGGACAGGGCAAAGCTCGGGGCACAAAGCGGAGCCAGCCGAGGCTCATGCGGGGCGGATTACGCTGCACTTTGCGGGGCAAGCTTCGGGACAGCAGGAGCTAAAGACGATTCATGCTGAGGAAGGGGTGCGGTTGTCGCAGAAGAAGAGTCAGGGCGGAAATTTGATGGCGTCTTCGTCGGTGTCCGCGGCGAAGGGAGACGGGCAAAATCAAGAGCAAGACATTGAGATGACGGCTCCGGTGATGGATTTCATGGTGAAAGAGGGCCGGCTGCTGGAGCGGGCCGAGACCAGTGGACCACCGGAGATCGTGATCACGCAGCCGGGCGCAAATCAGAAGACAGTGGTAACGGCCGCGAAGTTTACGGCGAGATTCACGGAGAAGAATCGCCTCGCGACGCTGCATGGCGAGCCGGACGCGAGGATTGTCAGCAGCCTGATTGATCCGAAGAAATTGGTGGCGAGCCGGACCAGCGCCAGCCAGAGCGGGGACGGTCGCTGGGGAGGATCAGTATCGCCCGAACGCGTTTCGACCAGCCAGATGTTGGATGTTGTTTTTCTGCCGGAAGGGGGAGTTTCATCGATCACGCAGGCGGGGTCGCTGGTCTACTCCGATGGAGAGCAAAAGGCCTGGGCGCAGCGCGGAAGTTACACGACCGCCGATCAGTTGCTGGTGTTGAGCGGATCGCCGCGGGTGATTGACAACGGCATGACCACGACGGCGCAGACGATCCGCGTGAACCGGGCGAATGGCGACGCCAGTGCGGAGGGCAACGTGAAGAGCACGTATTCCGATTTGAAGGTGCAACCGGATGGCGGCATGCTCGCGTCAACGGACCCGATCCATGTAACGAGCCGGAGCATGACGGCACACCGTTCGCCGGCGATTGCGGTGTACACGGGCGATGCGCGGCTGTGGCAAGACGCGAATGTAGTGGAGGCTCCGACGCTGCGGTTTGATCGGGATCACCGGTCGTTGATTGCGCAGGGAGCGGAGCATGGGGGGCTGGCGGAACCGGTTTCGACGGTACTGGTGCAGGTGGACAAGAATGGGAAGGTGACTCCGGTGCACATTACATCGGCGCGGCTGAACTACGCCGATGCGGAGCGTCGAATTTTTCTGGATGGCGGAGTAACGACAAAGGGGGCCGACGCTACGATGACGGGACAACAGATGACGGTGTATCTGCTGCCGAGGAGCGAGTCGAAAGCGGGGGTGGGGGGAACCGGAATGCCGGGGCAAGTGGAGCGGATCGTGGCGGAACATGAGGTTGTGATCACGGAGCCAACGCGGCACGCGACCGGGGACAGGCTGGTATATACGACGGCGGACGACAAATTCGTGCTTACGGGCGGACCGCCTAGCATTTTTGATGCCGAACGGGGCAAAATCACGGGTGATTTATTGACTTTCTACAGACACGATGATAGGGTGCTGGTAGAAGGCAAGGGAACGTCTCCGACGGTCACTAAGACGCAAGTGGCACGATAAATGCATACGCTGGCCACGGACGAAATCGGGAAATCTTATCGTGGCCGACGCGTAGTCAACGGGGTCAGCCTCCAGGTTCTGCAGGGTGAGGTAGTGGGACTGCTGGGACCGAACGGAGCCGGAAAGACCACTACTTTTTATTCCATCGTAGGTCTGGTACCTCCCGACACAGGCAGAGTGATGTACGACGACGCGGATATCACGAGCGTTCCCATGTACTTACGGGCACGGCAGTACGGTATCAGCTATCTTCCGCAGGAAGCCTCGGTATTTCGGAAGCTTACGGTCGAGGAGAACATACTGGCGGTGCTGGAAGTTCAGCCGATTTCGTGGCATGAACGGCGGGAGAAGGCAGAGAAGCTGATCGACCAGCTGGGGCTGGAGCACATCCGGCAGAACAAAGGATATGCATTGTCGGGCGGGGAGCGGCGGCGGGTGGAGATTGCGCGGTCGCTGTGCATCAATCCGACTTTCATTCTGCTGGACGAGCCGTTTTCGGGAATCGACCCGATCGCGGTTTTAGATTTGCAGAAGATCATTTCAGATTTGCGGGCGAGCGGGATCGGGATCCTGATTACGGATCACAATGTCCGCGAGACACTATCGGTGACGGATCGGGCATACATCATCAACGAGGGCCGCATCTTCCGCTCGGGCACGCCGGAGGAATTGGGAAGTGATGCGGAAGTACGGCGGGTATATCTGGGGGAAAGCTTCTCGTTGGTGTGAGTTTGGTGTGAGTTTGGTGTGAGTAGTGTGAGTGCGAGGGATAGGGAATGGGTGATCGGGGTTCAGCCGAATCTGTTTTTTTGAAAACTGACAACTGAAAACTGATTGCAGCGGGCGAATTTTAGTTACCAAGGCGTGGGCACACTGACCTTTCGTGTCCACGCTTTCTACCTCGGTGCATGAGAAGCTAAGTTTTCCACACCCGATGTTCCGGGTCGTTGGTGCAGGCGGTTCGGCCGGGTTGGAAAATAACAAATCTTGGGGAGAAATAGTGCTTCTTCAGCACAAATTGAACGTCAAGTTATCCCAGCGGCAGATTCTGACGCCGGGTCTCGTGCAAATGGTGTCGGTGCTTGCGCTCAACAAGCTCGAGCTCAAGGACATGATCAATGCCGAGATGGTCGAGAACCCGGTGCTGGAAGAGCTGGAAGATTCCATTCCGCTGCTCGATGATGTGGGGCGGCAGGAGGAAGAACGCGATCGGATTGCGGCGCAGGCGACGTCGGAAGAGGCAGCTCCGGTTGCAGACGAGAAGAAGGATCCGTTCGAAGAGATTGATTTTGGATCGTTCTTTCAGGAATACCTTGATCCCGGTTATCGCAGTTCGGGAGAGATGGAAGAGATTGAAAAGCCTTCGTTCGAGAATTTCCTGTCGAAGCCGGGAAACCTGAGCGACCATTTGCTGTGGCAACTGGGAGCGATTTCGGTGCGACCGCCGGTGCATCAAGCGGCGGAGTTGATCATCGGGAATCTGAATGAGGAAGGATATCTGATTGCGAGCGACGAAGAGCTGCTGGGCATCGCTCCGGTAGCGCCACCGGAGGCCGATGTGGAAGTAGCGGCCAAGATCGTAGGAGAAGCGGAAGCGCTGGGGCTGGCGGTGACGGAGGCTTCGCCGGAAGATTCGGGACTGGATGTTGGCGATCACGAGGCTTCGGTTGGCGCTCCCGAAGACATGGCGGGGATGGCGGTGGAAGACGCTGCGGCTGAGTCTTTTGCGGGAGTGGAAGTTGCGCGCGATGTCGAGTCAGAGATTGACGCGGACGTGCACGTAGATTTGCAAGGGGAGGCGACTGCCGAGGTTCAGGCAGCTGAGGTTCCACAGCCGAACCCGACGGGTCAAGGGATCTCAGGCAGCACGGCGACTGGAGCGGCGACGGCGCCAGCGCGGATTCCATCGGTGAACTTCACGGTGTCGGATCTGCATGAAGCGCTGGAGGTGGTGAGGCAGTTCGATCCGCAGGGAATTGCGTGTCGCGACCTGCGCGAATGCCTGCTCAACCAGTTGCGCTACCATCTGGGGCAATTGCAGGTGCATACCAACGGGAGCGCGCTGACCGAACAGGTGGTGAAAGATGCGATTGCGGTCGTCGATCAGCATTTGAAGGCGGTGACGCTGAAGCAGTTCAAAGAAATTGCGCGGGCCATCGGGCGTCCTATTGAAGCGGTGCAAGCGGCCCTGGATTATGTCCGCACGCTCGATCCGCGACCGGGGTTGCGTTATAACAAGGTTCCCGCGCGTCTGATTGAGCCGGATGTGGCGTTCGTGAAGCATGGCGACGAGTGGCTGGTGATCATGAACGATGAGGACTTACCGCAGTTGCGCTTGAATCCCGCTTATAAACGACTGCTGACGCGTGACGGCAACGACCGCGACACGCGCAACTACGTGAAAGACCGTTACAAATCGGCGATCCAGTTGATCAAGAACATCGAGCAGCGCAAGCAGACGATCGCCAAGGTCTGCTATTCGATTGTGGCGCGCCAGCAGGATTTTCTGGAGCGCGGAATCGATCAACTGAAGCCGATGATGATCAAGGAAGTGGCGGAAGAGATTGGGGTGCATCCTTCCACGGTGAGTCGCGCGGTGGCCAACAAGTATGTGCACACGCCGCAAGGCGTTTTCGAGTTGCGGTATTTCTTCTCGGAAAGCGTGCAGGGGCCTGAGGGGGGTGGCACTTCACTGCTGATTCTGAAGCGGCGGGTCAAGAAGCTCATTGAAGAAGAAGATCCCGGCCGGCCTTTGACCGACGAACAGATTACCCGCATTCTGCAATCGCAGGGCATCCAGGTTACGCGGCGAACGGTTGCGAAGTATCGGGAAGATATGAAGATTCCGAGCACGCACCAACGAAGAGTGAAGAAATAAGGTCAGGAGTCAGAAGGTCAGAGATTGACCCAGAAGCTCGGCGTTTGCAGGCTTTCACCTCGACAATCTGACCTCTTGCCTCTGACCATGATTTTCTGGAGGGCGCTTCATGAACGTGGAATATACCGCGCGGAAATACAAAATTACTCCTGATGTACGCAGCGAAGTTGAAACCGGTCTGAATAAAATCCGAAAAATCCTAGGCGATCGATTTGAAACCAAAGTGATTCTGGCCGTGGAAAAGCGGCGGCACAAGGCGGAAATCACGATCGACCCTCCCCACGGTCCGATTGTGGGGATAGCGCAGACGGCCGACATGTTGTCGGCGATCAATGAAGCACTGGACCATCTGCAGAAGCAGGCGCTGAAGCACAAGACGAAGTGGCTAAGCAAGAAGCGAAAAGCGGTTAAGAAGTTTGACGGGCAGTCGCAGGAGGATATGGAAGCGGCGCTGGGCTTGGCGGAGGATGCTACGTTTTCCGTGCTGGTTCATAAATTCCCTTCGGTGGCGCGGACTACCGAAGTGCATCTGGTGCATGCGCGGGACTCGGTGGCGCTGCGTCCGATGACTTTGGAGGAGGCGATCAAAGAAGCGCACTTCCGGGACAAGGATGTTTTTGTTTTTCGGGACCCCAAGGGGAAGTTGATGATCCTGCATCGGACTCGGGATGGGAAGATGGAGTTGATCGAAGCGCCGTAGGGTGATGGCAAAGGTTAGAGGCCGGAGGTCAGATTGCAGAAGTGAGATATGAGCAAGAAGCAGCGGCCGATACTTCCGGGATCTGACTTTTTTCCTTTGGACCTTGTTCTTCTCAGCAGCCGCTGGTTGCATCCTGGGCCCACTGCAGGGCCTGCCACCAGGTGTTGGCGACTTCTTCATCGGTTAACCTTAGTTGTTTGGCGAGGTCGGCGGACTGCGACCACTCGCCCGATTCTTGCGCCAGCATGAGTTGATATAAGGGACGGAGGCTGCTCTTCTCGCCCAGCAAGGCCGCCTTGGTTTCGCGCTCGACGGGCAGTTGTTTGAGCAGATCGACGGTGCTGACCTCGAGGATGGCATCCATGATGGAGAGCAGGCCCAAGAGAAACAGGTCAGAAGTGGAATGAAGGCGGTCGGAGAGCAGTTCGCAGAAGCGGGCGCGAGTTAATCCCATGAGGACGAGCTCACTGCAGGTTTGCTCGGCCGCGCCCACGGTGACGACAAGACGTATCCAGCGGCGCATTTCGCGTTCCCCGAGAACGGCCATGGCATGGCGGATGGACCTGATTTCGAGGGCAAATCCAAAGAGCGGGGAATTCAGATAGCGGAGCAAGCGATACGAAAGGGAAGCTTCCTGCTTGAGCATCTTTTCGAGTTCGCGCATGTCGATGTCGCGGCGGGATACCAGTTCGAGCAATCGCATGTAGTGGAGGCGGCTGGCGGGCACTTCGCGGCCGATGACGACTTCAGGGCGGCAGAAGAAGTATCCCTGGAAGTAGACGAAACCCATATCGCGGGCCTGCTGGAATTCATGGGGTGTTTCGAGTTTTTCGGCCAGCATTTTGCAGGTGGGCGAGCTGAATTGGCGCATCATGCCGGCCCGTTCCTCGGGCTTGGTAGCCTGGATATCGATTTTGATGATGTCGGCAAACTCACAAAGCGGAGCGCGGGGATCGTTGGGGGCAAAGTCGTCGAGGGCGATGAGATAGCCAGCTTCCTTGAGTCGCTTGCAGGCGGCGATGACGCGGTCTTCAGGTTCGACGGTCTCCAGAATCTCGGCCACGGTCTGGTGGGGGGGGAGCAAAGTGATGAGGTCCTTGAACAGGACTTCACGGGTGCAGTTCACGAAAGCGCGGCGGTCAGCGCAAAGCGTGTTGATACCGAAGAGCAGGGAACTGTCGAGGGTGGAGCGGGCGGCAAGTTCGGGATCGGCGTTGAAGAAGTCCTCGACACCATTGCGGAAAAGAAGTTCGTACCCGAACACTTTTTGTGAGCGGTCAAGAACTGGCTGGCGGGCGACGAAGCGTTGTCCGGGCAAGGCCAGCGAGAGTGGTGCGCCAGGCTTTTCTTTGGCAGGAGCGGGTTTCACCTTTCTACTATCGGCCCGGCGGGAACGGAACTTCAGGCGAAGGGACGCGCGGCGGTCATCTCGGGTGAGAACCAAAGGAGTGGCGAATCGGCACGTTTCGTGCTGGAGGGTGGGCTATCTGGTTGAGGAGGCGGAGTTTGTGCCGAAGCCTGAGGTTGTGACCAGCGGTAGTGAAAAAGAAGAGTGGGCGCGTTTTCAGTTCATGGGCGCTGGCGCGGGAGTATGGCTTTACCGACTTCGACGGCACACAGCCGCATTGGGGCAACTATGCCAGGAAGAAGTACGGGAAGTACAAAATCTGCGATGAGCGATTTTATTCCTACTGGGTTCCAGGGCTGGTGGAGATGATGTTTCCGGATTGGTTTTGATCTCGATGGACCGCCCGATTAGAATGGGCGACACTCAGTTTTCATCAACTACAGGAGAGCATTTATGCGCTGGACGCCGGGCGGAGAGAGTCAAGACATCGAGGATCGGAGAGATGACAGCGGCGGTGGCGGCGGTGGTGGATTTCAGTTTGGAGGAATCCACATTGGAATTGGCGGGTTTATCATCCTGCTGATTCTGAGTCTGGTGTTTAAGCGCAACTTTCTTTCGCTGGCGGGAGTGGGAGGCGGCATCAACCCTCCGACGCAAGTAAGCCGGCAAGCGGACACGGCACTGGATCAAAAGGAGCAGCCGCTGGTGCAGTTTGTGTCGTTCGTGCTCGACGACACACAGAAGACGTGGACGCAGATTCTGGCGGCGCAGGGTGTGCCTTACCGTCACGCGAAGCTGGTGCTGTTCCGCGACAGCATCGATTCGGCGTGTGGGCTGGCGCAATCGGCGAGTGGACCGTTCTACTGCCCGGGTGACGAAAAAGTGTATATCGATCTCGGTTTCTACGATGAGTTGAAGCAGCGCTTTGGGGTTCCGGGGGAGTTTGCGCAAGCGTATGTGCTGGCGCATGAGATCGGGCATCATATCCAGAAGTTGACCGGAATCGAGCAGAAGGTGCACGCCGAGCAGGAACAGAAGCCGGGAGAAGCGAACCATCTTTCGGTTGATCTCGAGCTGCAGGCGGATTGTTTTGCGGGAGTCTGGGGACATTCGACCGAGGAGAGGAAGTTGCTTGATCCGGGAGAAGTGAAAGAGGGTCTGGATGCGGCGGCGGCGGTGGGCGACGATCGTTTGCAGAAAATGGAAACCGGACATGTGAATCCGGAGACCTTTACGCACGGCACTTCGGAGCAGAGGATGGACTGGTTTCAAAAGGGATTCACGACAGGCGACATGAAACAATGCAACACGTTCGCGCAATAGTAATGAGTGGGGATGTTGGGTGAATCCGTAGGGCGTGGACAGGCGGGCGAGAGGCGAATTTGGCTCGGGGGGACGGATGAAGGCGTCGGTCCCAACACCACTTTGGTAATGCCGGGTGTGGAAAACTAATGGCACTCCCCCCTTGCGCAGGCAGTGCATTCATGAGTAACATCAAGGTGTTCCCAATGGCCATGCTTCCAGGCTGGTCGTTTGCGCCAACAAAACTCCAGGCGCCAAGATCGTTTGAACATTGTTCTCAAATAGAGTGTTCTCAAATAGAGTGTTCTCAAATAGAGTGTTCTCAAATAGCGTTCTCAAATAGGGTATTCGAACAGCATCCAGCCGACGTGGGGTTTGGTCTGCCGTTCTCCGGAGTGCAGTAATGGTTCAGTAGCCTGAACGCAGGGGGAAGACGAAGACCCTCAAGTTTTGGCGATCTGGCTTTGGGAATCAGCAGTTGGAGATTCGCGTTTGGGATTTAACTACAAAGGTTAACCAGAGAAAAAATATGAATGCAGGACCCGGACATTCCTCCTCAGGTGGAGGGAGACATAAACGGCGCCGTGGGCGGCGTCCGCCAAAACGAGGTGGGAGTGGCCCGATGGGTGGCGACCGCCAGGAGCACCAGGGAATTTTCACGGCTCCCATGGATCACAGCTACCGCGCCAACATGGGCAATGATAATGGGAACGGCAACGGCAGTCGAGGACCGCGGAGGCCCGGTTTTTCCGCTTCGTATCCGGTACTCGATCCGGAGCCTTTGCCGGCTCCCCGAGAGGACGCGGCTTCACGCGTTTTTGCGTTTGTGGAAGACCTGTTCTTTCTGAGCAAGATTCAGGAAACAGGGCGCAAGATGAACGTAAAGGTGGAGTTCGTGAAGAACGAGAAAGAACTCACCGAGCGCATGAAGAGCAATGGCGAGGGGAATCCTTCGCTGATCATCTTCGACTTGAACAATGCCAACGCGAAGCCTCTGACGCTGATCCCGAAACTCAAGAGCAAGCTGAAGAAGGGAACGTCAATCATCGGTTTTCTTTCGCATGTGCAGGGTGATTTGAAGCAGAAGGCGCACGAAGTGGGCTGCGATATGGTGTTGCCGCGCTCGGCGTTTTCGCAAAATCTGCCGCAGTTGCTGCGCCGGCATGGGGCGATTGAGGCGGAAGTAGGCAGCGGCGACTAGGTCCGGCGCTGGCGGACCAGTCATGGTCCACAGTGTGGCGGCCGGGCGAGACGGTCGGCTCTCTATACCCTCTTCTTGAGCCTGATACAATTTCGCCGTGTTCCCATACAAAGTTCTTATCGTGGTGTTGGCCCTGGTTGGGGCAGGCTTTGCCCAGCAAGCTCCGGCGCAAACGCAGCCTCCGGTGAAAGTGAATGTGTTGAATGTGTGCGCGCCGTCGGGCGACGAGCAGAAGGAACTGACTTCGGCACTGGCCAAGGCGCCGGGCAAGCCGGCATTCAGCAAGGATTTCGAAGTAGCGCGGGGGCACTCCACTCTGGACCAGAGCGCTCCGATCCCGGGCATGCAGGCGTTGCCTCCGGGTGCGGTTTCGGCGGCGGATTGGGTGCGGATACGGCGCGAGTTTCCGGACGCCACCTTGTTCAGCAATGTCCAATATTCGTTCAGCGTGGATGCCACGAATATGGTGGAGACGCTGGTGCTGCGGGTACGCGATCCCAAGGACCTGATGCAGATTTCGATTGAAGACAGCGCATCGGCGGTGACGGCCGCGGCGTCGATGCTGGCTTCGAGCACGCCGGTTTCGCGGGTGAAACTCGAGCGCTTTGGAAAGGCGTCGGTGGTGCTGGCGCGGTGCTCGGGAGCGGAAGGAAATCCGGCGACGGACCAGAGCGCATACGAACCGATCTTTCGCGCCGCCTCTTCGATCATGGAGCGTTATCGCGACGCTCTGGGCGCGCGCAAAATGGTGCCGCAGGAACTGGCTCGCCTGGGTGTTGGAGGTTCGGGCAGAACTACGAGCAAGGCCAGTGGTAGCGGCAAGGCGAACAAGTAGAGCTAAGGCGGAGCGGCTGTTCGCTGGCGCGTCGCGGGCGGGCGAGGCTGCTCGGCACACTATTGGCGGGATGAAACAAAATCTGTTTTTTGGAATCTATCTCTTAGTGGTTAGTAGCTAGTGGTTATCAAGGCGGCTGCTGCGACACAGTTTCCGACGAGCGGTTTCTTACTCCTATGGACATACGCAATGTAGTGATTATCGGCTCCGGATGCGCCGGTCATACGGCCGCTCTCTATTCAGCCCGCGCTAACTTGAAGCCGCTGGTGATCGAAGGGCATGAACCGGGCGGGCAATTGTCGATGACGACGCTGGTGGAAAATTTTCCCGGTTTTCCTGAGGGCATCCAGGGGCCAGAGCTGATCGAGAACATGCGCAAACAGGCGACGCGTTTCGGCGCGGAGTATCGCATGGGACATCTGGTGAAGGCCGATTTGGGAAAACGTCCGATCGAGCTGAGCGTGGGGAAAGAAGTGATTCAGACGCGGACGCTGATCATCGCCAGCGGAGCGTCGGCGCGATGGCTGGGCCTGCCGAACGAGCACGCGCTGATTGGGCACGGTGTTTCTTCGTGCGCGACTTGCGACGGTTTCTTTTTTTCGGGCAAGGAAATCGCAGTGATTGGCGGCGGCGATTCGGCGATGGAAGAAGCGACATTTCTGACGCGCTTTGCGAGCAAAGTGACTCTGATTCATCGGCGGGAGCAGTTTCGGGCATCGAAAATCATGCTGGATCGGGCCCGTTCGAATCCCAAGATTGCGTTTATGACGGACACGGTGGTGGACGATGTTCTGGATGTGAGCAAGAAGGAAGTCACGGCGCTGCGGCTGCGCAACCTGAAGAGTGGCGAGACCTGGGAGTTTCCGACGAGCGCGATGTTTCTGGGGATTGGGCATATTCCCAACGCGAAGATGTTCGAAGGCCAACTGGAGGCGGACGCGGACGGCTACCTGCTGACGCAGAAGAATGTATTTACGAGGGTGCCGGGGGTGTTCGCGTGCGGGGACGTTCAGGATCGGCGCTATCGCCAGGCCATTACGGCGGCAGGTTCCGGGTGCATGGCCGCGCTGGAAGTGGAGAAATTTCTGGAAGAGGAAGGGCACTGAAGGATGTGTAGGGACGGGGGCATTGGGCCGTCCAAGCGGAGCGCAGCCCGGCAGGCGCCGGTGATCACAGCAATATTCGATTGCGCGTGACCTTGGGCAATGTTTCGCACGCGGTCCGCAGCACGAGGCGGGGCGCATTTTGCCGAATTTTGATCAAGTAGGGCACGGCGCGGCTCGGGTCGGCCTTGGCGGTTTCGCGTAACAGCCAGCCTAATCCCTTCTGCACCAGGTCGTCTTTTTCGTTTTCACGCAGCAATTGATTGGAAAGGCGGACGATCTGTGGGAAGAACTTTTGTTCGCGCGCTCCCCGGATCAACGCCACGCAGGCGGAGCGCCGCCGCCAGCGATTGGGCGACTTCGCCCAGAGAAAAACATGGCGGCAGCGAGCAGGCTTGGCGGCCACCATGGGCGCGAGCAAGTAGTGCGCCAGCGCGTCGTGATCGGCCCAACTGGAGACGCGGTCGAGCCAGGACGCGAACAACAGAAATTCGTTGTCGCCGAGGGTCTTCGTCTGATTTTCGAGGAGAAGAACGGCGACCACCTTTTCTTCAAGAACAGGGCCGGAGAAAAGCTTGTCGGCCACCTGCACCACGAAAGCCATTCCCCGTTCGCGGGCGATGCTGCGCCGGAAACGGACCGCAAATTTTCTCAGCTCGGCGGTGTACCAGCCGCGCGATTTAATTTCTGCTTTGAAAAAATGCTGTACTTCTTCTGAGTGCGGTGCTGAGCCGCCATCCTTGAGGACGCGCCGGATGTGATCGGCGATGTAATCGGGGGTAATTTCGCGCATGGGAAAGGTCCTTGGGGCGACAGTGCCTCCGACTGTCGTTTTGCCCGGGAGTCCGGTCATGATAGAAGAGGAGCCGGGCGAAATGCTGTGATCTATTGTCACAGTGTTATGGTTGCGGGCGCGTCGCGAACGCTGATGGCGCCTAAACATGCATACTGAGAACACACGCTATCCGGGATTGGCCTCTGCCCCTATAGCCTCATCCTCAGGGACCGGTTGAATCCCAGGCTCCAAGGTGCAAGCGAGATGCGCGGCCAGGTCGGATGCCTGCGCGCGAAGTTCCGGTACGGCGATTGTCTCCCAAAGCGATCCCTTTCTTGCAGGACCAATGACGTAAAGCGCAGGTGACGGTTTGCCGCTGGAATCAATCAGGGCGCCGTTTGGATCGACGTCCAGCCCCAGGAATAGTGGGTCGGGTCGCGCGAGTCCATGGGCGAGAAGATTCTTAATGAGCGGGTCTTCAATGCGCCGGCAATCGGTCTCGGGGCCGGTGCAGTTGATCACGCGATCGACATTCAAGGTGCGCACATCGCCAGTTTTGCGATCTTGCAATGCAACTTCCGCGTGACCGGGAAACTCTCGGTAATCGGTCACGCGACCGGCGTAAATAATAGCTTGTCCTTGGTGAACGAGATTGGCGATGGTTTCGCCAATCTCTGGAGCGATTCGGTGGCGGTGAACTTCCCAATAGGAGCGCACGTGTCGCAGAAATCTCTTTCGCTCTTTCAGCGATAAGGACTGCCAAATGTTCTGCGTCACCGGGCGGAGGCTATCGATGACCTCACGCCAGTCGCCGCCTGATTCCGAGGCCATCCGAACTTGTTCGCGCACAAGGCGCAAGAGCTTCCGAATCGTTTGTGGACCGGGTTCATCCCAGAAATGAGGCCACTGTCCGGTTGGTCGCTGAGTCAGCGGCATCAGGCCGCGCCGAGACAGAATGTGGATGTGCCCGGCGAACCCCTCCGACTTCAGGGCGACGGCCAAATCAACGCTGGTCAGGCCGGAACCGATGAGCAGCACGGCGCCATTTTTGGGGATCTCGTGCAACGCGGTGGCTGACCACGGGGACCGAACGTATCGACTGCTGCCGGCGGAGAGGCCTGGAATCTTGAGATTGGCCGGCGGGAAGTTACCCACGGCGAGCACAAGAGATTGGGCGACTCGTACGGAGCCATCGGTCAGTCGAATTTCGATGAGTTGGTCGCGGGTGACGGACGATGCCTCGCCCTTGATCCAGTGCAGATTGCGGCCGCTACCGTGGGCCATCGCGTCTTCCAGGAGTGAACCTATATACCGACCGTAAGCGGGTCGGGGCAGGAAAGTGGTTGGTTGAACGGAGGTCCCATAGTTCACTTTGGCCCAACGGAGGAAATGATGCGGCTCCTCTGGCAGCGCGCTCATGTTGCTGGCAGGAACGTTGAGCAAATGACAGGAATATTTTGTGCCATAGGCGAGGCCGCGACCCGGCAAAGGTCCCTTATCGACAACGGCAACCGACAAGTCTGGGGCGCGGCGGGAGAGCTGGACAGCGAGCAGGGCGCCACTGAAACCGCCACCGACAACAACGACATCGAACTTCGCGTGACTCAAATCTGCTTCCTTTCGCGTCATCAAATGCACCGCCGTGGGTCTACGTGCATCTCCATTGAAGAAGTAAAACAAACAGGATGCTGATAGTCTAGTTACCTAATTGCCGTTGAGACATGGTGTCGCCGGCCATTTAGCCGCGCACTCGCTCTGCTGGCGAAATTCTCCTTAAGCAGAGTCTGTTCAATCACTTAAAACGGTTATCGAAGGATAGAACTTTGACTCAAGCTGTTGCAGCCCGGTTCGACTAGAGGGTAGCGGTCTATCCTCGGGGAGTAGAGAAGGGATTTAAGCTGAGGTCGTCTCCGTTGACACGATCTTGTCATAGATCCAAAGCACCGCGGCGGTGGCTAAGCCGATGGCGGTGACGGTCCACCAGATGCGGGCGGGTTGATGAGTGACTTCTCCGAAGTGGTGAACGAGGGTGCCGCCAAACCAGCCGCCGATGAGCGATCCGATACCGATGGGCAGGAAGGCGAAGCCCATGTAAGTGCCCTGCTGACCGGGAGGCGCGAGGCGGGAGATGTATTCGTAATAGCGCGGAGACTGAATGATTTCGCCGAGCGCCAGCACGAACAGGGAAAGGACCGCTCCCCAGAGCGTGGGCCGCAGGGCAAGGATCACCCAGGAGAGAGACGTGATGACCGTGCCCAGGATGACTGCCTGAAATGCGGGGATCTTGCGGGTGAGGTAATTCACGGCGAGGGTGAGGCAGATCACGGTGAGGCCATCGGTGACGAGGATGGTCTCGACGGGGGCGCTGGAGTTGATGTAGCCGTGAATGTAGCCGGGCAGGCTGATGTACTGCTGCCAGAACACGACCCAGTAGCCGGTAAAGAGCACGAGGAACCACATGAAGCGGCTGATGCCGGCGAGCACGAGAAGCAGCAGGCCGCACCAGATCCACCAAGGCACGGAGTATGAAGGATCGATCAACAGCCCGATGCGCAGTAACAGAGCGATGAGCAATACTGGCAGAACCAACCGGTAATTACCGACCACGACGCAGAAGTTACGGGCGACGGTCGCGATGGATGGCGGAGGGGCGTCGCCAGCCTGGCGTGGTTCGCGGAAGAAGAGGATGACCACGAAAAACATGGCAAAGACGCTGAGCGCAGCAACACGGTAAACGTTCTCGACGCCGAGGTGGCGATGCGCCCATCCGGCGAACAAAGGGCCGAGGGCTCCTCCGATGTTGACCATGGTGTAATAGATCGAGTAGCCGATGGAGCGGACATTCTCTTTGGAGGCGCGCGCGGTGGTGCCGACGACGCAGGGTTTCACGAGCGAGATGCCGAGGGCGGGGAGGATGAGGATGCAGCCGACAAATAGTCCCAGGGGTACGGCGTTGCGGACGGGCGCCAGCCAGGACGCGCCGATTGATCCGATCAGAAAGTAGGCAGCGGCGAGGATGAGGTAGGCGATGGAGAGGGCGCGGCGAAAGCCGAGGCGGTCGGCGGCGGCTCCTCCAAAGATGGCGAGAAACCATACCATGCCGCCGAATAGGCCCGTCAGAGTGCCGGTTTGCTCGGTCGAGAAATTCAGCTTCTCCTGCAGATATAGGGCAAGCGAAGCAAAAGCGCCGTAGTAGGAAAGGCGCTCGAAGATCTCGGTGGTGTTCGCGATCCAGAAGGGGCGTTCGAAGCCGGTGCGGATTTCTTCGAAGCGTTGGGAAAAGGTCAATCGTGGCTCCTGAACCGCCCCTAAAGGGGCGTTCGATTTTGAAGACTTGCGGTATTGCTAAAGCGATACCCTGATACGGGCCTGACTTTTAGCAATGTGTTCGGCTCTGCTTCAGATTTTCAAACGCTGCCGGACTTCTTCTGCCGACATGCCCGCCACACGGATCACTTTATTCCGGCTGGT
>Ga0182013_10000279_pt1 | contig 69850 bp, 73 predicted proteins | sample 612S2MmetaG_FD_120487 | JGI IMG/M metagenome (GOLD analysis project Ga0182013, IMG submission 120487) | Permafrost microbial communities from Stordalen Mire, Sweden - 612S2M metaG | ecosystem: Environmental > Terrestrial > Soil > Wetlands > Permafrost | place: Sweden: Stordalen | collected... | reverse complement strand
GTACGGGGTCCGTGGCCTTCACGCGCTCAGCCGAGGTCGGCGCAGTCCGTCTCGCGGAGCGCCATCCGGCATTGCTCGGCGGCGTCGCGCTTTCACCGGCCGAACGCGCACGCGTCCTGGCCGAAGCTCGCGCCGATGCGGCGGCTATTCTCGCGCCGTTCGCAACGGCACCCGCTCCGAAACGAATCGTCGTCGTCGGCGGCTCGGCCTTCACCGCCGCAGCGATGGTTGCGGCCGGCCCGCTTCGCGACGGCGTGACGATGACCGCGGCCGATCGCGCCGAGTTGCTCGAAACACTGCTCTCGCGTGACCTCGAAGAGCGCAAGGCACTGCCGTTCATCCGCCCGCAACGCGCCGACATCTTGCCCGCCGGCATCGCGATCATCGACGAGGCGTGCCGCATCCTCGGCGTGCCGGACGTCACCGTAAGCGTCGATGACTTACTCGCGGGTTATATCGCGTCGAGTGCATATGGGAATCGGGCCGTGGCCGGCGGGACGTGAAGAACCCCGGGTGATAAACACTCGGGGTTCTCCGGAACGTACCGGCGCGTTGGGCCCACACCCGGCCGGACGTTATGCGATACGGCTGATACTACACAGCTGCGAGGCCAGGCGTGCGGAACATATCCGCAAACGATTCGACTAAGTCCGCACTGAATTGAGTCCCGGCGCAGCGTTCCAATTCGGCTATGGCTTCGTTGGGCAGGCGGGTTGCGCAGTACGGCCGCGGCACGGTCATCGCGCAGAAGGCGTCGGCGATGGCGACGATTTGGCTCTCGACCGGGATCTCGCCGTCGGCGAGGCCGTAGGGGTAGCCGCCGCCGTCGATGCGCTCGTGGTGTGCGATCACGATCGGCGCGAGATGCTTGAGCCGAGGTAATCCACTCAGCGTGCTGCCGCCATACGTCGGATGGAGTTTGAGTTCGTCCCACTCGGACTTCGTCGGCCGTGCGGGCTTGAGCAAAATGCTGCGTGATATTGCGAGTTTGCCGATATCGTGAACGCGGCCGGCCAAGAGACATCTGGCGATCGTCGTGCCGGAAAGGTTTGCGTGGTGGGCAAGCAACGCCGACATCGTGCCGACCGCTTCGAGATGCTCGGCGGTTTCGCGATCGAAGCCGGCCATCACGCGGATGAGAACATCGACTTGCTCGAGTTCCTCAGGGGCAATCATTTCGTGGACGGCTTCGATGATCTGCGGAGCATGACGAATAACGGCTGACCCGGCTCTGATGCCGGACTCGCGCAGGCTGCGTGCTTGACTGTGGGACATGAGGAGAAATTAGGCCGATCGATGTGTGCGCTGGCGATAGCGAAGGAGGTGTAAAGTAGCGGTGACGACGTCGGGGTCGAACTCCGAGCCGGCGCGTAAAGCGAGTTCGCGGCAGGCGTCATGCGGAAGCTTTGTCTCGAACTGCGACGACGGTGTCACGAGATCGACGAAGGCGCCGGCCACGCTGATGATGCGCGAAGGGAGCGGAATTTCGTCGCCGCGCAAGCCGTCTGGGTACCCGTGGCCGTCGAAGCGTTCGTGGTGCGACCGTACGATAGGCGCAAGATAAGCGAGCGATGCAACGTTGCCGACAAAGGCAGCGCCGGCAATCGCGTGCCGTCTGAAATGCTCGTGTTCTCGCTTCGAGACCGTTGCCGAATGGGAACGTGCCGGCTTTTGTCTGCCGATCATGCCCACGTCGTGAAGGCACCCGGCCAGTTCGATGTCGAGCACGGTTGTGGCCGGTAGCTTCATCGATCGGGCAATGCGTCCGCCGAAGGCTCCTACCGCTGCTAAGCGCTCGGCGAGGCGTGGGTCGTGCAGCCCAACGAGCTGGACATAGCCCTGAACGCTTTCTCTGAGTCGCGCGAGGTCGGGCAACGCATGTTCGACATCGCCGCGGAGTTCGGAGATGACGGTGTTGATGACGTGGCGGGCGTTTGTTACCTTAGCGATGGTCTCCGCGCAACGTGTCGCGTATCCTTCAGAGACGATCGTCTCGCAAATCGTGCTTGCGAGTGTTTCGACGTCGTCGAGACGTGGGGCATGTGCCATCGAGCGCACTGCATTTGCGATGCGGTAAGGGCGGTTTGACGCAATTGCGGCACGTAAGTGCTCCGCTGCCGTCCGCGTGGTCATCGTCACCCATTCCGTGTTGCCGAAGGCGGACTCCGGAAGTCGGGCGATGACCTTATCGGAAAGGCTGTTGAGCGGTGCGTGCCGATAGTCGGGTAGAGCTGTCATCATCGGTATGGCCCTATTCGAGCCTTCTCTTAGATGGGCGGCGGAAAAAAGTCGGGGACGCTGATCGAAACGTTGTTCATAGTGATCCTTCCAAACGGGGAGTTATGGAAGGATCGTAGCGTCACGGCCGGCTAGCGGGAATGATTAGTTTTAGCTATCGGCCGTATCTAGCCAACCCCGCTGGCGAGCGTATGCGAGGGCTTCGGCACGCCCAGAGCAGCCGATCTTCTTGATGGCGCTCTGGATTTGGTTCTGCACGGTGTACTTCGACTTTCCCAGGGCCTTGGCTACGTCGGTCGCGCGGCCGCCGTAGCGATCGAAGACGCGCAGCGTCTCGATTTCGGTCGCACTGAGTTCGATTTCGTTGGCGTCACGGTCGACGAGCCGGCGAACGAGGGTAGCGTATGCGCCAAAGTCGGCATCTTCGAGGTCGCGGCAGAGCGCGGCGATCGCCCCGCGATTGGGAAGCGGATGTTGAAATTCGGTCAACTGCCGGAGCGCGTCGACCAAGATACGATAGCGCAGTGGAAGCTGCGCGGCATCGAAGCCGAATGATCGCCGCGCCTGAAGCGGGCGATCGAGCATCCAGAACGCGACTGCGCGAAGCGCGTGGGCGCAATTTATCCGCGTAAGACTGTCATGATCGGTCGCCGCCTCCGTGAGCAATCCACGTTCAAGAGCTCCAATCGCGCTCGCGCGATCTCCACGAATGAGCATAAGCACGATGAGTAGCGCGTCGCGAAAGGCTTGCTCGGCGGCGGTCATGGTGGTCGACGTCGCCACCAGCGTCGCTTCGGCCTTTTTTATATTTCCGGATACGACGTGGAGCATCGCACGAGCGGTTTGAACGCCGAATATCGTGCGATACGTTCGTGCGTCTCCAAGCGTGACCAGCACGGCGTCGATCGAAGCCGCGGCGTGAACGTCGGCATTAATGGCGGCCAATACGAACTCAGCGCCTAACGCTAAGGTGCGAAGAGCGGTGTTTGCGGCACGTTCCGATGCGCTCGCTTGGGCGCGTAAAAAACTCAAAGCGCGGCGTGCGTTTGCATCACCCTGAATCGCGATACTGTACAGCGTGCCGTAACAACTTGCCGCGAGCGTATCCATCGATAGCTCGATCGCCAAAGAAGCAGCGCCGTGGGCCAAACGCTCGGCCGTATCGAACTCGCCGATATAATAGGCCGCGATTGCGAGGCGCTGGAGGATGCGCGCCTGCGTTCCCGGCGGTGCCGACGGCACGGCGCTTTCGATCTCAGCAACGGCGTGCTCGATCCCGTCTCGCTCTCCGTTAACCGCGCGTACGGTCAGGTGAAGCGCGCGCAGATCGAGGCGTTCGGCGATGGAAAACGCAGGATCGCTTATCGCCGGCGATAGTACGTCGAGCGCCGCTCGCGCCTCGCCTCGGTTGATGTAGCTGGTCGCGAGCCGATTCGTCACTTCGCAACGCATGTGGGCAGGAAGGTTGACGTTCAGCGCGCGTGCCATGAGATTGATGGCGTTTGCCCCGCTGCCGTCGGAGAACGAGAAAGCGCCACGAACGGCCAGCACCACCCCGTCGTCTGCGAGTCCGTGGGTGCTGAGCAACGCGATGGCGGCGTTTACGATCGAACGTTGACCGGTTTCCAGGAGGTCGAACGCATATCGCGCGAGAGCTTCGCGTACCCCATCGACGTTCTCAGCGTCGATCAGCAGGCGCAGGCCGTCGGCGGGGTTTCCGCTCGCGAGGAGCGCCGAGCCGAGGCGCGTGGCGACCCCGGCCGAAGAAGCAGCCCGGCGCGATGATCGCGTTGCTACGAATTCGCGAAAGAGATCGTGGATCGCAAAGGCGTCATCATCGAGTGCCTGGATAAACGGAACCCTGGCGAAAATGTGGTTCATGCCGTCGCGGGCCGTTGCGAAACCCGCGCCGACGAGTGTATTGATGCTCGGTGACGGCATAAGTGCCGCGGCTTCAATGAGTCTGCGTGAGTCGGCGTCTAGCGGCTTCCATACTTCGTCGTCAAGCAGGGCGAACAGCGCGTCGCGGGTCTGCACTCGGGTCTGGCCGATACCGCGCCGGCGCGCGACAAGGCTTAGCCCGAGCCGTACGCCGATTGGCCACCCGAGCGTTTCATCGACGATTTCGGCGACGGCGTCATCTGAGACGGCAATATTCAGCGAGGCTGCGAGTGCCGTGGCTTCATCCTGGGTAAAGCTGAGGTCGTCGCTGCTGAGCGGCAAGCTCATCCAGCCGCGCGCAACCCACGACCCCATTGGGAACTGTGGTGATTCGCGCGAGGCGACGATCCAGCGCATCCGTCCGTGCGTGGCGGCGATCGTGGCAACGAGTACGCGCGCAACGCGCTCGTCAGCGCTCGAACGATGGAAATCGTCGATGATCAGGGTTCCGTTGAACGCGCGGAGACGTGAGGCTAACCAGTCGCCGGCGCGCTGCTCAATTGGCTGCTCGCCGGCTCCATCGAAGAGTCCGCCGATTGAATGCAACGCCGAAGGCACTGCCGCAGAGATCACGGCGCGCACGAAGGCTTCGAGATCCGTGGCTTCAGGAAGCGCGATAAACACGGCCCCTGAATCGGTGGCGGCGTATTCGCGAAGAATTGTTGTTTTGCCGTAGCCCGGCGGGGCGATCACGAGTTCGACGCTGGTGAGCGCCGACTCGGCGAGCAGCGCCGTCAGACGTTCGCGCTGTAGGGACATTCCGTTACGTTATCGGCATTTGGGGCAAGACAAACGAGCTTACCGGGGCTTTAATCGGCCCCCCTGCCGTCCGATACGATCAGTCCGTCGCGCAACCGGATGATCCGCTTGGCATGCCGTGCAACGTCTTCGTCGTGGGTGACCATGATGATCGTTCGTCCGGCGACGTTGAGGTCGCCGAAGACGCTCATGATCTCTTCGCTGGTTTGCGAATCGAGATTGCCGGTCGGTTCATCGGCCAGTAGCACCGCGGGATCGTTGACGAGCGCCCGGGCAATGGCGACGCGCTGCTGCTGGCCGCCGGAGAGTTCGTTCGGCTTGTGGTCAGTGCGGTCGCCGAGACCGACCGCTCGCAGGCTCTCGATCGCGGCGGCGTTGCGCTGGCGCGTCGGCATGCCGGCGTAGAACAACGGCAGGGCGACGTTCTTCATGGCGCTCGTGCGCGCGAGCAAGTTGAAGCCCTGGAAGATGAAGCCGAGCTTCTTGAGGCGGATCGCGGCGAGCGCGTTGTCGTCGAGGGTCGAGACGTCGATGCCGTCGAGCACGTAGCTGCCGGCACTCGGGCGGTCGAGGCATCCGAGTAAGTTCATCAACGTCGATTTTCCCGAACCGGACGGACCCATGATCGCAACATACTCGCCGGCCCTGATCGAGAACGACACGCCGCGGAGGGCGCGGACTTCGACGCCGCCGAGCGCGTAGGTTTTCACCACGTCGCGCACGTCGATCGCTACGGCGCCGTTACTCATACCGCAGGGCCTCGATCGGATCGAGCCGGGCAGCGCGCCAGGCGGGATACGTGCCGAACGCCAGCGTGACGAGCGTGGCGAAGCCGACCGCGATCACGATCGAGCGCAGCCACGGAATCGGCGGAACGACGCCCGAGATGTGCACCAGGGCGAACGCGTTGACCAGCGCGCCGATCGTGACGCCGAGGACCAGACCGATCCCGCAGCCGATCAGCGAGATCAGCGAGGCCTCGACGAAAAACTGCAGCAGCACTTGCCGCCGCGTGGCGCCGATCGCTTTGCGGATGCCGATCTCGTGCGTACGTTCGGCGACCGAAACGAGCATGATGTTGAGGATCCCGATGCCCGCCACCACGAGCGAGACGGCGCCGATGACCGCAACCAGAAACGTCACCGCGCCGATGATGCCGCTGATGCCTTGCGCGATCGTGCGTTTGTCGACCGTCTGATATTCCACGTGGCCGGCTTTGAGCTTGCGGAAGAACTCCGTCGCCGCCGATTCGGTTGCCGCCAGCTGCGATGTGTCGGCGACGATGAAGCGCGCGCCGAACAGAAAGGAGCCGCGAGCAAAATCACGCCCATACGTGGTGTACGGCACCTGGACGTCGGTGCGCCCGAGGTTCACTTCGACGCCGTTGGGCTTGGCAAGTACGCCGACGATCACGTAGCGCCGGTCGCCGAGCCGGGCGCTGCTGCCCGTCGGATCGCCGCCATCGGGGAAGAGCCGCTCGTAAGCGGTGTTACTCAACAAACAGACGTGCGCGGCGTTCGCAATGTCGGCCGCGTCGAACGCCCGGCCGTAGCGGATCGGGGTGGTCGTGTAGCGGGCATCGGATTCCGCCCCGACTTGCAGGCGTGCGCGCCGATGACCGATGCGGACGAGACGCGCGTTGGAGCCGAACGGCAGGCCTTCCACAATGTTCGGCACGTCGCGCTTGGCGCGTTGCACGTCTTCGTACTTGATGCGGGCGCGGGTGAAGTCGCCCTGACGCGTGTTGGGCAGCAGCGTGAACGAACGGTCGTTGATCGCTCCCAGCGTTCCTTCGATCGCGCCGGAAAGTCCGGCCCCGGCAACCTGAATCGCGATCACGGCCATAACGCCGATGACGAGGCCGAGCATCGCGAGCGCCGTTCGGGTGCGGTTGGCGTTGAGGGCGCCGAGCGCTTCGAGGACGAGCTGGATCACGAGCGCAACGCAACGATCGGATCGAGGCGGCTCGCGCGCACGGCCGGATACGTTCCGAAGACGGTGCCGATAAACGTCGAGAAGCCGATCGCGACCGAGACGATGAGCAGATACGGGATCGGCGCGGGGCCGACATACACGGAGAGCGGCTGATAGGCCAGCAGCACCGTGCCGAGCCCGAGCAGCATCCCGATGCCGCCGCCGATGAGCGAGAGCAAAATCGCTTCGAACAAGAATTGCGTCAAGATGTCGGCACGCGTCGCGCCGATCGCTTTGCGCAGACCGATCTCCCGCGTGCGCTCCACGACCGACACGAGCATGATGTTCATGATGCCGATCCCCGCCACGACGAGCGCGACCGACCCGATCGCCGCAAGGCCGGTGCCGAGCGTCGAGAGCACGGTATTGAACGCGCCGATTTGGGCGGCCGTATCTTGCACGATATACTTCGCATGTTCGCCGTGGATATGGTGCAAGGCCGCGATCACGTCGTCGCCGGCGGTATCGATCGACACGCCCGGCTGCGGGTAGGCTTGGAGAAAGTCCATGGGGCCGGGCTTGATTTCATGAAACGTCGTGTACGGGATCTCGATGTAGTCGCTGCCGCCGAGGTTGGCGATCAAGCCGGCTTTGAGGTCGTTGTAGACGCCGATGATGATGAAGCGCGATCCGCCGACGCGGAGCAGTTCGCCGGTCGCGGGTGCGTCACCGAAGAAGCGCTGGGCGAGCGGATGTGAGAGCAGCGCGACGCGAGCGGCCGACGTAATGTCGTTGTGATCGATGCGCCGGCCTTCGCGCACGGTGAGAAAATCCGTCGCCACGTCGGTTTGTGACGTCACGTTGGTCTCGTACGAAATGCCGTTCGCGCGCAGCCGGTAGGTCGCGTTGAGGTTTGGCACGAGGTCCTTGACCGTGCCGGCCGTTGCCGCGACGAGCGCGGGCATCTCGCGGAAATCGATCAGGGCGCGGTTGATGTCGTCTTGGTTGTTGTCGACCGAAATGACGAGACCCAGGTCTCCGAACGAATCGATCGTGCCCTTGATCCCGCTCGACGCCGCGCGGCTGAGCCCGAGGACGGCGATGATCGAAGCCGTGCCGATGATCATGCCGAGCATGGTGAGCAGCGAGCGCGTACGGTTGCGCCAGAGCGCCTCGAACGCCGCGCCGAAGTAGGCGACGAAGCGGTTCACGGTGCGGGGGAACTAGCGTGCGGCGACGGTGACGGAACCACCAGCGCCGTGACGGCCGCACCGGCGCCAATGGCAACGTTCCGATCGTTGACCACGACGTCGCCCGGCTCGAGCCCGCGCTTCACGATCGTTTGCGTTTCGTTCGCATCGCCGAGCGTCACCGGCGTGCGAACCGTGCGGCCGTTCCGGACCAGGAACACGTAGGGCTTGTCGCCGTCGTCGCGCCGGATCGCATCGTTGCCAACCACGAGGACGTGTGGTGCTTCGCGGGTGATGATGTCGACATCGACCGTCATCCCGTCGCGTAGGTACGGTAAGCTGCGATCGAGCTGCACGGTGGTGATCACCTGACGCGAGGTATTCGAGGGGTCGTCGCTCTTTTGCGCGACCGCGTTGACGGCCGTGACGTGCCCGGGCAGCTTCGCCGTTCCCAGATCTTCGCCGCCGATCTCGGCGCGTTGGCCCACATTCACCGACGCGACGTCTTGCTCGTCGACCTTCGTGCGCGCGAGGTAGTTTCCGTTGCCGGCCATGGTCACCAACGCTTGGCCGATCGTCACCGCATCGCCGGGCTGCAAGGGCCGCGTGGTGTCGCTGGTTTGGCTCGCAAGCGACTCGATGATGCCGGCGAACGGCGCCCGCAATTCGAGCCGCGCCGCTTGATCTGAGGCGTAGAGCCAATCGCTCTTGCGCGCCTCGGCGTCGGCCCGAGCCGCGACGACGTCACCGGTTTTGGGCTGCGCGGCAGTGGCGCGGGCCGATGCGAGCGCCGCTTCCGCTTGACGCACGGCGTCTTGCGCCGCGCGCACGCGATCGGAGAGCACGGGCGCTTGCCGCGTGAGCGCGGCGTAAGTTTCATCGCGCTGGCTGATCACTTGTTTGAGGTTGACCTGATCCTGTTCGTATTTCGCGCGCGACTGCTCGAGTCCGTCGCGCGAGATCGCCTTGTTCGTGTAGAGGTCCTGATTCGCCGTGAAGATGCGCTGCGATTCGCGCGCCTGCGTGGTCGCGTTGGCGACGGCCGCATCGGCGACGGCGCGCTGCTCGCCCGACGACGTACCGCCGTACCCGAGGCCCGATTGCGCACCGGCGCTGACGTCTTGCCGCGCCTGATTGAGGTTGAAGCGCGCCTGTTCGAGCGCGGCTTCGGCCTGCACGACGCTCGAGCGATTCTGCAGCGGCAGCACGGCGTTGTTCTCGTCGGCCGTTTCGCTGCGCGCAGCAGCCGCGAGGTACGTGGCGTGCGCCGTATCGGCGGCGTTGACGATCTGCGGATTCGAAATGACGGCGACAACCGTGCCCGCTTCGACATGCTGCCCCGGCGTCACGTTGAAGCGCGCGAGGTTCCCGGCAACGAGCGCGCTCAGCGTTTGCGGTTCCGGACGCTGCAGCGTGCCCGTCTCCGGCAGGCGCGTCTGAAAGGTTGCGTAGGCGATCGTTTGCAACCGGGCCGCGATCGATGACGACCGCGGCCGTGCGGCAAAGGCGCCGATCAGGATCACGACGATCGCTGCAGCTACTAGGATGATGACGTTGCGGCGACTCTTCACGATGCTCCAATGTCGACGGCGGTGAGAGGGTCGTCGGTGCCGACCGCCACGCGCAGGCGAACGACCGCCGAGACATAGTTCGCGCGGGCGGTGATGAGATCGGTACCGGCTTGCAGCGCCGATTGTTCGGCCGCGGTGGCATCGGTGAGCGAGATCAAGCCGTTGCGGTACTGCAGCTGCGCGATGCGCGACGATTCCACGCCGAGGTTCGCCGCTTGCTTCGACGTTTGCAAATTCTCGAAGGCGGTCTGCGCGCCGCGCAACGCGGAACGGACGTCGACCTCAACCGCGTTTTCGGCGGTCGTGAGCGCCTGCTGGTCGGCGTCGATCAGCGCGCGCGCCGAGCGGTGCGCCGCGCTGCGCGTGCCGTAGTCGATCAGCGGAATGCTGAACGTCGCCGTTGCGCCAAGCTGCCAAAAGCCCGGACTGCCGCGTACGCCGGTAGGCAATCCGGTAAACGGCGAGATGTTCCCCGTGGTCGGTGAATACTGATTGCCGAACGCGCCGGTAAGCTGGACCTGCGGCAGCAAATCGGTGTCGACGTTGGCCAGCGTGAGCCGGGCATACGCCAGCGCGGCGCGGGCGGAGAGCACGTCGCTGCGGTGCTCGCGCGCGACGGCGACCATGCCGGCGAGCGGCTTCGACGGCAGCGACGGTTCCGGAATCGGGCCGCTGACGGCAAACGTGGTGTCGGGTGAAGCGCCGATTTGCTGCGCGAGCGCTTCGCGCGCGTTTGCTTCGTCGTTGCGTGCCGTTGCGAGCGTGACGTCGCTGCGCAGCGTGTTCACCCGCGCGCGCAGGACGTCGACCTCGGCGATGCGGCCGTTGCGCTCTTGCGCCTGCGCGGCATCGAGCAGCTCGCCTTGATACGTGCGATCGGCCGCATCGAGCCGCACGGTCTCACTTCGACCGGCGAGGTTGTAGAAGGCCGTCGTAATATCGGAGGCGAGTTGCTGCTCGGCCCGGGCGAGATCGAGCTTCGCGCCTTCCAAGGTGCGCTTCGCCTCCTGCGCTTGAATCTGAGCCGACGAGCCGGTGAAGATGTTCCACGTCGACGATATCTGAGCGGTGTTTTGCGAAAACTCCGTGGCGGGCGAAAGCCCGAATTGCGCCAAGCTGCCGTTGGTGTTTTCGCTGCGGGCCAGTTGGTTCTGCAACTGCCCCGTGATCGACGGTAATTCGGCCGCACGCAGCCGCACGAACGTTGCCTCGTCTTGCGCCACGGTAGCGCGTCGCGCGGCGATCGCGCTGTTGTGATCGAGCGCGTAGGAAACCGCGGCGCGCAGATCGAGCGGCGCGGCTGCCGCGCGCACGGCCGCAGCCGGCAGAAGCGCGGCACACAGCGTGAACGCCGCCGCAACGAAACGGTGAATTGAACTCACCCGGTGTGCGGTTGTGCCGCGGCGCCAATTGCCGCGAACACGCCGAGCGTGAGGAGCATCAGAATCGCTGTAGTCCACGCGGCGGGCCGCGAGACGCGACCGACCGCCATCATTCCGAACGCCAGCAGCGCGCATTGCCACAACCCGACGACGTTCAGCGCGCTCAAAAACGCAACCAGCACGTGCGGTCCGCCGGGCACGAACAGCCCGAGATTCGGCAGCACCGTTTGCAACTGGCCCGGCGCATCGAAACTGTTTGTGCCGCGCAGCAGCACGATCGCATCGGCGAGCAGGCCGCCCACGGAGCCGGCGATTTGCACGTGCACGGCCAGCGACCAGAAGTATTTGTAGGTCCGGTCACCGCCGCCGATCTTGGCGGCGACGAGCATCACGAGGGCCTGCACGGCAGCCACGATCGGCAGGACGAAAATCGGGAACAGCCAGGTGAAGTTCGCGACCGTCATCTGTATCGAGATCATCCGGGCGATTTGCTTCTGTTGCTCGTCGGACGGTAGTTTGGCAATCGCCGGATTGGCGGCCAGCTGCGCCGGCAGACCCGTTTCGAGGGCGTGCTTAAGCACCGGAAGAAACGCCAGGACGGAGATCGATCCGACGACCACCGCGATGACGAGTGCCAACACCCAGGCCGGCGTTTCGCGAATGCGCGCAAACGCATCGCGCGGCGCAATCAGGATATCGAGGATCGTTCTCAATGTATCTCCACCCGTAAGACGTACCGATTAGGCGCTCGCATGTTTCGCGCCGGCGCCACCGCTTCCCCGAGGAGCAGTGCCTTAGCTGAAGCCGTCGAAGAAGGGGCTCGGCTGCAACGGGATGATGGTGGAATAGGCAGACACAGCAGACTTACACGTGAGCCGGCCGGATGGAAACACCGGCCGGGATGCGCTCAAATTCGGTGAACTCTCGCGTATCTAACGTACGCTGACAACGCCGAGCCAAGCCGCCGGCTTCTGCTAGCGGAAGGTGTAGAGACTGGACGGGCGCGGCCTGCCCCCATCGGCTCCGGCCGGCGGGAACGGTCAAGGCACAGTCCAGACCACGAACCGGCCCCTAAAAACGGCCGGGCGGCGAAAGCCGAAGTGGTACGAAAATCTGCCGCCCGCGAGGGCATCCGAGTTCGAGCCTCGGTCATCCCAGCAGCCCCTTCGTAAGCTCGAGGTGGGAGAACGGCGACCACAAGAGAAACGTCCGAGGCGTGCGTCATTATGCCGTGCCGCTTTTCGCTGCGGCGACGATTCTCGTCGGAATAACCGGTCTCAACGGAGCCGCCCAGGCGCAAACTGCGCCGGCTGCCGCTCCCTCTGCATCGCCCATCCCGGCAGCGACGACCAAGCCCGCCTCGAAATTCAGTATGAATATCGAGACTTACACCTCGGGAACGAACAACCAGTTCGTCGGCCCGGGTACGCAGCCCGCGGAGGGTCCCGGCTTCGCGGCCGGCGGCGCGCTCGCGCCCGGCACACCGTACAACATGTTCTCCGGCGCGCCTCAAGTGACGGGCGAGGGGATCAGTCAGGATTTCTTGCTGAAGCCGGTCTACGCGATCACGCGCAGTCTCGATCTTTCGGCGACGATCGGCTACGGCTCGGCTTCGGGCACCGGCAACGTGGTGAACTATTACGGCGACGCGATCATGCCGTCGATCAACCCGAACATCGGCAACCGTGCGTTCAGCCTCGTGCCGGCCTTCCCGAGCCACAACGGCCAGGATCCGATCACGGCGACGAAGCTCGGGTTTCTGGCGGGCTCGATCGTCGATCATAATGGTAACGGCGGCCTCAACGTGGGCTGGTTCAGCCTGCACCAGAGCGTACCGTGGGCGTTGAACCAAGCGCCTTGGACGAGCGAGCCGTTCATGCTCTCGCCGCAGATCCCCCAATCGATCGGCGACGGTGCGCCGTCGATCGACGTGCTGAAGGTAGGCGCGACGGTGCTCCCGCTTTCGGGCGCCGATCTGTGGTTGAAGAACGACCTCGCCACGATGGAAATCGCGAGCGCCGATCTGCCCGCACCGTCGAACGCGCCGGCCCGCATCCTCACCGGTTCGGTCGTGATCGATCACGGCAGCGGCTTGAAGTATTCGGGGCAGTTGACGTCGCTGCGCACGTGGGGACCGGACACCGGCGCCGTGCTCTGGGGCAGCAATCAGTCGATCGTCAACGGCGTGCCGCAATCCACGGTGTTCGGCCAGCAGATGGTCGTCGCGGGCGTCGGCGTCACGCTGCCGTTCGGTTCGAGCGACGGCGAATTCCGTTACGGCTATTCGTGTTACGGCGCGAGCGGCACGGCGCAAGCGAGTCCGACGTGCACGTCCGGCAGCTACTACTACACCAAGCTCCATCACGGCTTCGCGCACGTCGACGTGGCCCTCGAGGGCATTCGCTTCGAAGGCAGTTACGCGCCGGCGATTCTCGATTACGGCACGCTCGAAAACGTGTGGACGTATCCGGCTGCGTGGCCGGGCACGTGGCTGCGCGGCACCTATCAACTCGTCGAAAACAACGACGTCGGGCCGAACCGTCAAGGCGGCCGCATCACGACGACCTTCATCGTCGCCGGTGTCGAAGTGCGACTGCGCTTCGCGCAATTCGGTCAGATCCAGGCGCTCAACGCGAGCAGCGCGCTCTCGCCCGGATTCATCGAGCCGTTCTTCTTGCCGCAAAGTTCGGGCATCGGTACGCTCGGCTCGGAACAGCATTGGGAAGGCTGGTTCAACTACCACGCCAAGTGGGCCGACATCACGCTCGATTTGAGCCAAGTGAACGCCTGGCGCCCGGCACCGGCCGGCAATCCGCAAGACAACGTGTCGATGCAGTACCCCTCCGGCGTGCTCACGCTCGCGCGGCCGTTCGGACCGAAGGTCTCCGGCGCGGCCGGTGTCGGGCGCTTCGCGCTCAATGGCCAGTTCGATACCTCGGGCGCGAACAATGCGTCGCTGGCCCAAGACGTCATCTTCGCCGGGCTGCAATTGCGTTCCAACGGAACGACCGGCTACGGCCTCGAGTACCGCCTGTACTCCACGTCCGGTCTGCCCACGATTCCGGGCGGCCCCTCGCCCGCCTACCATGGTCCGCAGATCATGTTCTATCAGCGCTTCAAGACCTGACATTGCGAGGAGGCCGGCTCGCCCGGCGGGAATCCTGCGTAGTTCCGAGACCCGGCACGAGAGCCGGGTTTCGTTTGTCAGGAGTAGGGTTTGAAGATCGTCGTCACCGTGAAGTTGGTGCCGGATACCACCGCGGAAAAGCGTATCGATCCGGCGACGAAGCGACTCGTCCGCACCGGCGTCGACATCGTGCTCAACCCGTTCGATGAGTATGCGATCGAAGCGGCACTGCAGCTGCGCGACAAGCTCGCCGACGGCTCGACCGTGACGATCGCTTCGATGACGCCGGAGAGCGGACGCGAAGTCGTGCGCAAGGCACTCGCGATGGGCGCCGACGACGCGGTGATGCTCTCCGATCCGGGCCTCGCCGGATCGGATCTTTGGGCGACCGCCTACGCGCTCGCGCACGGCATCAAAGCCGTGGGCTTCGATCTCGTGCTGACCGGGACGCAATCGACCGATGCCATCTCGGGTGATTTGCCGGGCATGCTGGCCGAATATCTGGGCGTGCCCGCATTGACGTACGCGCGCGAACTCGATGTCGCCGGCGGCCGCTTGCGCGTGAAGCGCGAGACGGAGACCGGCTACCAAACCGTAAGCGCACCGCTGCCCGCATTGGCCAGCGTAACGAAGAGTGCGAACGAGCCGCGGTATCCGTCGCTCAAAGGCATCATGGGTGCCAAGAAAAAGGAGATCAAAACGCTCGCGCTCGCCGATCTCGGCTTGACCAAAGCTGTCGGCAGCGACGGTTCGCGCACGGAAGTGCTGGAACTCGCGACGCCGCCGGCGCGCGAAAAAGGCCGTACGGTCACGGTTTCCGACGGCCCCGAAGGCGCGCGCGCCGTGCTGGATTTCCTCAAGAGCCGGCAGCTGCTATGAAGAACGTCATCGCGTTCATCGAGCATAAAAACGGCGCCGCGCGGCGTTCGTCGATCGAGGCCCTGTGTGCGGCGCGCACCGCGGCCGACGCGCTCGGCGGGACGGTGCACGCGGTGGTCGCCGGACCGCAGGCGGTCGCCGTTGCCGCCGCGCTCAAAGCCTATCCGGTCGACCGCATCCACGTACTCGATGACGCGGCGCTCGGCAAAGCTGGGATCGATCCGCTCGTCGATGCGCTCGAGAGCGTCGCCCGGTCGGCGGGACCCTCACTTGTGATCGTGGCCAACACGATGATCGGGCGCGACGTCGGTTCGCGCTTCGCCGCGCGCGTCGATGCGGGCGTGACGGCCGACGTCACCGGGATCGACGTCAAGGATGGCCGGGTTGCCTGCGTCTCCCCGAAGCTGGGCGGTACCACGATAACGACCTGCGCGTTCAAAAATACCGAGTACGGCGTGGCCGCGATCCGGCCCAATGTATTCCCCGTGGCGGCCACGGCCGGGGCCGGAGAGATCGCGGAGCTTGCTCCCAGCGACAAAACGTATAGTGTTACCGTTGAAGATGACGTGGAAGAAGCGGCGGCGGAGCTCGGGGTCGAGGAAGCCTCGGTCGTGGTCTCCGGTGGTCGTGGCATGGGTGGTCCCGAGCCGTTTACGGGCATGCTGCACGACCTTGCCGAAGCCTTCGGGGGTGCGGTCGGTGCTTCACGCGCCGCCGTCGATGCGGGCTGGATCTCGCATGGCCACCAAGTCGGACAAACCGGGAAGACGATCAGCCCGCCGCTCTACATTGCGGTGGGCATTTCCGGGGCCATCCAGCACAAAGTGGGCATGCGCACCGCCGCGACGATCGTCGCAATCAACAAAGATGCCGGCGTGCCGATCGCGGATTTCGCGGATCTGCTCGTGGTGGGCGACGCGTTCGCCATCGTACCCGAACTCACCAAACTCGTTCGTGAGGCGAAAGCCGCCCACGCGTAATCCCCGAAAGAGCTGCTCGTGATCCGTTTCCGTTTGTCCGTTCTCTTTGCCGCCGGTGCGATCGTTGCGATTGCCGCCGGGGCGTCGCATCCTGCCGCCGCGGCCGGCAAGCCGGCGCCGGCCCCTACTGCGACTGCCGCGGCGCCTGCGCCGGCCCCGAGCGCGACGCCCGAAGGACTGGATAAACAGATCCCACGGCTCGAAGGCTTGATCAAGGACAACCCCAACGACAAAGAGTCGATGACGATCCTCGCAACGGATTATTTGCAGGTCAATCGCCCCGATCTCGCCGTCGCGCTGACCCAGAAACTGCTGGCGGGGGGAACGAAGAACGCGCAGATCTACTTCGTCGACGGCGAAGCGCAAGCGCTTACCGGCAAGGCGGATGCGGGCATCGCAAGCATGGAGCAAGCGGCCAATCTCGAGCCGACCAACATCCAAGTGCTCCAAGCGCTCACGCAGATGTACATGCGTTCGAACCGGCCGGCCGATGCCGAACGCGTCGCCAAGCGTGCGACGACGTTCAACACGAACTCGAAAGAAGCGTTCGAAAACTACGGTTTCGTTCTCGCGGCGCAGAAGAAGTTTGACGAAGCACGCACGCAGTTCGAAGTCGCAGCGAAGCTGGATCCGAAGGATCCGCATCCGGTCGTGCTCGAGGCGCAGACGTACGAAGATGCCAACGCGCTGCCGCTGGCGATGCAGTTACTCGACCGCGCGCTCACGATCAACCCGACCGACCTCGAATCGCTGGCCGGCAAAGCCGAACTCGCCTCGGCGCAGCACGACATCAAGATGTCGGTTGCAACCTACGGGCTGATCCTCGCGCAGATGAAGGACGACCCGACCAAGGCCAACGTCACCGATCAAATGGCGGTAGCCTACGCGCGCGAAAAGATGGACACCGACGCCGACGCGACCTTCCGTAAGGCGATCGACGATTACGGCAGCCTGCCGCCCGCGCACATCGCGTACGGCGATTATCTGGCCGCCAAAAAAGACATGAACGGGGCCGTGCGCGAGTGGACGACGGCCGTCGGCGCCAATCGCGATAATCCCGAAGCGCTCGCGCGCCTCGGCCAAGCCGCCGCAGAAGCGAACGATTTCAACAAAGCCGTCGACAACTACAAACGCTTGACGGAAGTCGTGAGCACCGATCCGCGCACGTGGCTGTTGCTCGGTCAGGCCTATATGGCCAACAAGAATTGGAACGGCGCGCGCGATTCGTTTAAGGCGTCGTTCAACCTCTCGCACTCTGCCGATGCGCTCGTCGGACTTGCGGCGGCCGATCAGCAGGCGCGCAATTATCCCGAAGCGATCGAGATCTACGAAGCGCTCGATAAGAACGCGGCTCCGCTCGTCAAAGCGAATCCGGGCCTGCTCTACAACATGGGCAACGCGTATCAGAGTGCGAATCAGCCGCAGAAGGCGAAGGCCGCCTACGTGCGGTTCCTGGCGTTCCTCAAACCGGGCACGCAAGGTTACGGCCAAGTGCAGCAGCTGATCGCTAAGATCGACCGTCCGGGTTCGTCGTCGCAATCGAAGCCGGCGGTGAAGCCGTCCGCGAAACCCGGCGTGAAGCCGGTCGTGAAAGCGACGGCAAAACCGGTCGCCAAGAAGCCGTCCAAACCGGTTGCGAAGCCCGTGCCGAGCCCGAGCGCGGCGCCGAAGAAGTAACGACGATGCTCGTCGCGTACGACGAGACGCTCACGCGGCATCTCGCCGCTGTACCGCACTTCGAGCGGCCCGATCGCGTACGCGTGGTGGCCGCCGAGTTGGCGCAGCGCGGACTGCTCGACGAACGCATCGATACGCGGCGTGCGACCGAAGGTGAAGTCGGGCTGGTCCATGCTCCGGCGTATATCGAGTTGGCAAAACGCGAGTGCGACCGGCTCGACGTCGGCGAACATGAAATGCTCACGACGGGCGATACCGACGTTGACCAGACGTCGTACGAAAGCGCACTCCGCGCGGCGGGCGGAGCGCTGATCGCGCTCGAGCACGTGGCGGTGAAACGGAAGGCCGCGTTTGCGCTCGTGCGGCCGCCGGGTCACCACGCAGAACCGGCCCGTGGCATGGGCTTCTGCATGTTCAACAACGCCGGAATCGCCGCGCGCGCGTTTGCCGTCGCTACCGGCGAACCGGTGCTGATCGCCGATTTCGACTACCACCACGGCAACGGATCGCAGGCGCTGGTCGGCAACGGGATCTCGTATCTGTCCACTCACGCGATGCCGGCGTATCCCGGCACCGGTTCGGCCAACGATAACCGGCTGACGCCGGGCGCGTCGCTCGTGAACGTGCCGCTCTCAGCGAGCGGCATTTCCACCGAAGCGTTCGTTGCCATTTGGGTCAAGGGATTGCGCGCGATCGCCAAGCGTTTACGCCCGAGCTTGCTCGTCGTCAGCGCGGGGTACGATTTCATTCTCGGCGATCCGGTCGGCGATCTCGGCGTCGAGCCGGGCGTGGCCACGCAGCTCGGCCGCCTCATGCGAGAGATCGCGGACACGTATTGTGACGGCCGCGCGCTGTTTTGTCTTGAAGGCGGCTACGATACCGACGTGCTCGCCGGCTGCGTTGCCGACACGATCGTCGGGTATGACGATGCGCTGGCCGTCGATGCGGCGGACCCGGAGTCGATTCCGAAGATGCAGCGCTCGGTGCTCGAATCCGTGGGCGCGCGATGATCGACCGCGTCGTGTTCGTGCTGCGACTTGGCCTCGGCGGCGTGTTTCTCGCGGCCGGCGGATTGAAAGTCGGCCACGCCGATGTGTTCGCCTCGGAAATTGCGGGATTTCAACTGCTGCCGCACGCCTTGATCGCGCCGCTCGCGCTGTTGCTGCCGTTCCTCGAATTGTTGATCGGCGTCTATCTCGTCATCGGATTGTTCACGCGCTTCGCGGCTTGGTTTGCCGCCCTCGAGATGGCCGTGTTTGCGGCGGCAATTGCCTCGGCCGTGCTGCGCGGTATCAGCACGTCGTGCGGCTGCTTCGGTCCGAGCGACCACGCAACGACGTCGTGGCCTGAAGTCGGCCGCGATGTCGGCTTCACCGTCGTAGGTGTTCTTATCGCCTTATGGGCCCCCGGGGCGCTCGCCCTCGATCGGAGAATGGAGACTCATCATGAGTAAAGTTGCGCAACCGTCGTCGTCGGGTTGGCTGAACCGGAAAACCCTCACGTACGGGACGATGGCGATCGTCGTCATTGCCGCGATCGTGGCCATCGGCCTAGCGAATCGCGGCGCCGTTTCGAACGCGTCGCAAACCGTCAATCCGGATGCGAAAAAACTGACGGTCGGATCGACCGCGCCGACGTTTAAGATTGCCTCGAATGCCGGCCCGTTCGATCTCGCCGCGGTGAGCACGCCCGTCTTTCTCGAAGTGTTCGCGACGTGGTGTCCGCATTGCCAGCATGAAGTTCCGGTCGTTGACGCGCTCGCCAAAGCCTATGCCGGCAAGGTCGCCTTCATCGGCATCTCGGGCAGCCCGTACGGCGTCGATGGAAGTTCGCCGGAAAACCAAGCCGATATCGACGCCTGGGTACAGAAACTCGGCGTGACCTATCCGATTGCGTACGATCCGGACTTGCAGATCGCAAACCAGTATCTGCAGGGCGGCTATCCGACGATCGTGATGATCGATTCGCACAAGGTCGTACGGTACGTCAACAGCGGCGAGCTCACGCCGGTCGAGTTGCAAACGGCCCTCAACGGCGTTCTCTCATCTCATTCTTAGGACGAACCGCGGTCCTCTAACGTAGCGTGTATAGTCACCTATCGCCGAGGAGTTATCCCGTGTTTCGACATCGTCTCGGAGCGCTTGCGTTGATCGCAGCGTTCGCTTTACCGCTCGCCGCGTCGGCGCAAACCGCTCCCGCCCCGGGCATTGCGCCGGCATCGGCCGCGCAGCCCCACCACCGCCGTCACCACCACAATCGCTATATGCAAGCTATGCGCGGCCTCGGTCTCTCCGCAGCGCAAAAGCAGCAGATTGCCGGCATCATGAAGAGCGCCCACGGCGCGAACAAGACCGCCGATCCGGCGACGCGGCGCGCCAACGCCCAAGCGCTGCACCAGCAAATCGAAGGCGTTCTGACGGATTCCCAGCGCACGCAACTGCATGCGAAGCTCGCGCAGGGCCGGCACGGCGTGAAACCCAACGGTCCCGCCGGGCAAGCACCGCCGCAGTAAGGTTCTTTCCTAGGGCAACCGAATATCGTAAACGGCGGGGTCGAGAGGCTTCCGCCGTTTCATATATGACTGACGACGCTCACGCGGACATCCACGATTACCTGAGGTTGCTCGAGCGTGTGCCCGAAACGTTCCGGCGGTCGTGGGATGCCATCGCGATCTACGATCTCGAAGGCCGGGTCATGCTCGGCAATGCGGTCGCGCGCACACTCGTCGGTTCCGACCGTGCCGCCGGACTGCAAGGGCAGCACTTCACCGCGCACCTGACGCTCGAGGCCGCGACCAAGGCGGCACGTGACTTCGCTCACTGCGTCACGCTTGGTCAGGCGATTGAGAGCACCAGCGTGTTCGTCGATGGGAACGGCCAACCGGTGCCCGTGCGGATGCGACTCGTTCCGGCGCGCGTGCGGGGACGCGTCGTGGGCGTGGTCGGTTTCGCCCGCGACCTACGGCGCCGGCTCGATGTCGAAGAGCAGTTCATGCGCGCGGAACAACAGTTCCGGTCGTTGTTCGAAAACCACCCGGATGCGCTCGCACTGCACGATTTGCAGGGCCGTTTCGTGCGCGTGAACGCCGCCTGCGAGCGCCTCACCGGCTATTCGGTGGAAGAGCTCGTCGGTCAAACGCCGGCGTTGCTCGCGCCGACGGGCAAGTACGACATCCGGGCGATCCGCGTGCCGATCGAGCGCGGCGAAACGGTGGAATTCGACCTCCCGATTCGGACCAAGAGCGGGAGCGTCCGCGAAGTCGAAGGCCGGCGCGTTCCGCTGCACGTCGATGGCAAAGTGCGTGGCTTCTGCGGCATGCTCCGCGACGTCACCGAAGAGCGCCGCCTAGCACGCAACTCGGCGCGCCAAGCCACGCGCATCGCCGAACTCTATCGCATCGCCGCGTCGGCCGGCGTCCCGGCCGAAGAGCGGGTGGCGACGGCGCTTGAGGCCGGCATGTTCGAACTCGGCGCGGAGTGGGCGTACGTTACCCGCACCGCCGACGCCATGATCGCATACACGGCGGGGAAAAAGCCGGCGCAATTGCCGCACGACGGGTCGCTGCACGAGTCGATTTCCGTCGAAGGCGAGCATTACGGCACCGTCGCCTTCGTGAACGGCACGGCGCCGTTGAATGCTTCGGCCACCGACCGCGACTACGTGCGCGCGCTCGCCGTGCTGATCGGATCGGCCATTCAACAGGGCGAACGCGAGCGACGGCTCGACACGCTCGCCTTCGGAGACGCGCTCACCGGGTTACCGAACCGGGCGCTACTCCAAGACCGGCTCGAGCAGACCTTGCTTACCGCGCGCCGGCACCGGCGCTCGTTCGCCGCGCACTACGTCGACATCGATCATTTCAAGGCCATCAACGACACCTACGGTCACCACATCGGCGACGGCGTGCTCGTCGCCGTTTCGGCCTGGCTGCGCACCGTGCTCCGCGATAGCGATACGATCGGGCGGATCGGCGGCGATGAATTCGTCGTGCTGCAGCCCGAAATCGACTCGCAGCGTCAGGCCGAAGAGCTGGCCGCAAAACTCTGCAGCATTCGCGACAATGCGTTCCGTGTCGGCGAGCACGACATCGCCGTTACGGTGAGCGTCGGCTGCGCCGTGTTTCCGGTCGACGCCGAAAACCCGGTGGACATGCTGAAAGTCGCCGACGCCGCCCTCTACGACGTCAAACACCGCGGCCGCGACGGCTACTCCGTCGGCGTCGTAAGCTAACGCGCCGGCGTCACGGAATGACGCTGATCGCTATTGCGGTTAGCTTTTTAAGGTCGAGGTCGCCGATGAGGGCGAAGGCGAGGCCGTGTTCGCGCCAGGTGAGCAGCGTCGTCGGACCGTCCTTCACGTACTCAGCGTCGTGGCCTTCGAAATGCGTCGTCGAGGGTTTCACGCCGCCGAAGTCGGGTTCGGAATCGGCGTTGTTTTCAAACAGCGAAAGCGTGCGAATGCCGTCGCTATAGAGCAGATGCAAGTTGCGTAAACCGCGGAAGCTGGAATTCTCCGCGCCGATGATCTTGAAGCCGTCGGGCAGATAGCGCGGGTTCACGGCTTTGAAGCCGGCTTCATCGAGCGTGCGCTGGAGATCGTCGGACATGTCGCCGAAGCGGCGTCCTTCGACTTCTTGGAAGCCTTGCGGAATCGCGGTTGCGAACACGCCGCTCGGGATCTCGCCGGTAAAGCGAATCTCATCGAAGCGCGATCGCCAGGCGAGCGATCCGTCCTGATGATAGGCCTCTTTGGCCAGCACGACTTTGGTGCTGTTGTCGATCCACAGACGCATCATGCGCTCGCCGGTAAAGCGGTTCACGAGCGAGACCGTCGTGGCCGGCCGTCCGGCGACGATTTCGACCGGACCGACGACGGCGCGGTAGTTCGCCGCGAGCAGGACGATGTTGGTGTTCATCGTGATCGCGTTGTCGGAGGACGGGTTTTCCGAGATCATCGCCCGGTGCTGCTTCGGATCGATCTTCGTCGTCGTCGTTCCGAGCGTGATGTCGTACTCGCCGTAGAGCGCTTCCGGCGCGAGGAACGTGCGGCGCGTGCTCGAGGGCGCGAGATGCTCGACGCGCTGGATCGTTGCGTTCGCGTTGCGCATGCCCCAGCGGATCGTCTGAATTTGCCCGACATATGAAACGTGACGCGGCGCTTCGAGTGCGGCGCGCACGAGAGCGTTCGAATCGGCCGGCGCCGGGGTCGGCGCGGCCAGCGTGACTTCGGGGAACGAAGCGGCCGTTGCAATGGCAAACGCCATCGCAAACCGCTGCATCGTCACTTGTCGGATGAGGATGGCCCCGTGTCGCCGGTATCGAGGGTTTGCTGACTATCCACGACGGATGCCGGAACGATCAAGCCGCGGTCGGCGAGCGGGTTATCCGATGCGAGTGCCGCGTGTTCTTCGAGCAGGTACGTCGCGGCGACGCCGGCCGGTTGTGCGTTCCCGTGAATGCCGGGTACGCCGGCGTAGACGAACACGGCGACGGCGGCCGCAACGGGAACCGCGATCATCGGCCGCCAGAGCGCGCGCAAGCGGTCGGCGAACGACGCCGGCTGCGGCGCATTGCGCACGGCTTCCCATACGCGGGCCCGGATCATCGAGGGGAACTCGCGTTCTTCGGCCCGGGCCGCGTTGCGCAGCCAATCGCGCACCGTGGCCGCTTCGTCGAAGAGCGTGCGACACGGCGCGCACCCTTCGAGGTGGGCATGAATGGTCGCGTCGCGTTCGGGTCCGAGCGCGCCGTGAAGGTAGTCGTCAAGAATGTCGGCGTTGTAATGCATAGTTGTTACGATTGGGCTTGCTGCTGTTCGCGTAGCACGAGACGGCGGAGCAACGCACGGGCGCGGTGCAGTCGCGAGCGAACCGTTCCGATCGAGCACCCCATGATATCGGCAATCTCCTGATAGCTGTATTCCTCGATATCCGCGAGGACGATGACTTGGCGTTGCTCGGTGGAGAGGAGGGAGAGCGCCTTCGCAAGCGGTCCGCCCAGCTGCTCCGCCATATAGTCCTCGACGGGGTCTACCGCCAATGGCTTGGACCCGCCGTACTCCTGGGGTGCGTTGTCTTCCGGTATCTCTTCCTGGAAACGTCCTTTTTGCCGCCGAAGTTCATCCCGGTGCAAATTCGTCACGATCCGGTAAATCCAGGACAGGAACGACGTGCCCGGCACAAACGACCGCCAGGCGCGATAGACGCGGATGAACGCTTCCTGGGTGAGGTCGCGGGCGTCGGCTTCGTTGCCGGTGAGGCGGTAGGCGAAGTTGTACGTCGCCTTGCCGTACTGCTCCATCGCCCGTTCCAGGAACTCCGCCGCCTCGCGCGACGGCGGCTCCGATGGCTTCCGCGGTACCCCCATGAACCGGAGCGCGTTCGGGGAAAGACTGCTACTCGCCTTGGGTCGGAGAATATGCGGCCGCCGACTATCAGCGTTTCATTAGGTCCACCAAAGAAAATTCTAAGGTATGCCGAATAGACTCTTCTTGTGATCCTCCCGCTTTCCAAGCCCCGTGCCGTTGCCGGTGGCCGGCGCGCCTGGTGGCTGAAATATCTCGCCGTTGCGGGACCGGGTCTGATCGTCGCTTTTGCCGATACCGAGGCGGGCAGCGTGACGATCGCCGCGACGAGCGGAGCCCAATTCGGCATGAAGCTCGTCTTGCTGCAGCTGCTGCTGATCGTGCCGCTTTTCGTGATTCAAGAAATGACCGTTCGGCTCGGCACCGTCTCGGGTCGCGGCCACGCTGCGCTGATTCGCGAGCGCTATGGCTTGGGTTGGGCATGGGTGTCGCTCGGAACGATGCTCGTCACCAATTTCGCGGCGCTCGTCACGGAGTTCATCGGCATTGCCGGCGCCGCGCTGATCTTCGGTATCCCGCCCGTCGTGCTGGTGCCCGTCGCAGCAACGCTGCTCATCGGAATTGCGTTCAGCGGCCGCTATAAGCGCGCGGAGTATTTCGCGCTCGCGCTGTGTCTTTTAGAGTTGCTCTTCATCCCGGCCGCATTTGCGGCGCACCCGTCGTTCGCGTCGATCTTGCACGATGGAATCCTCGGTTCGCAGCCGTTGGGGAACCGCGACTATCTGATCCTCGTGGCGGGGAACATCGGCGCCGTGATCATGCCGTGGATGATCTTCTATCAGCAGTCGGCGACGGTCGACAAAAAACTGCAGGTGGACGATATCGGCGCCGCGCGCGCGGATACGGCGATCGGCGCCGTGTTCACCCAACTGATCATGATCGCGATCGTCGTCACGACCGCCGCGACGCTGTACGTTCACCATCAGCAAGTGCAAGACGCCGCCGCGGCGGCGCTCGCACTCGTACCGTTGACGGGCGCGCGCTGGGCCGGCGTGGCCTTCGGTGCCGGGCTGCTCGGCGCAGCGATGATCGGCGCGCTCGTCGTGTCGCTAGCGACGGCATGGGCGTTTGGTGAAGCCTTCCGCTGGCCGTGTTCGCTCAACCTGCGCTGCACGCAGGCGAAACGCTTCTACGGGCTGTATGCAGCGATGGTCGTGGCTTCCGCGGGCGTGGTGCTGATCCCCAACTTACCGTTGATCAAGATCACGGTATACGTCGAGGCGTTCAACGCGTTCGTGCTGCCGATCGTGCTCGCATTTCTCCTCGTCATGGCCAACGACCGGAAGATTCTTGGTGACCGCGTGAATTCGTGGCTGGGAAACGTCGTGGCGATCGGCGTATCGCTCGTCTGCGTCGCGCTCGGCGTTTGGGTTGCGGCGCTGACCTTTACCGGCCAAGCCGGCGTATAAGCGCTTGCGGAAGATGCGCTTGTCGTCGATCGCGTTGCCGATCTTCTCGCTCGTAGCAGCGACCATCTCGGCGATCGTGCTCGTGGCGCACGCCGGCCTGCAGTTTTGCGGCGCGCGCGTCGCTGTGCCGCTGCCCGGCGGCACGATGGATGCGATGCCGGGCATGGATATGCCGGTTGCGAGTCCTTCAGTTTTGATGATCTGCCCGGTGGCGCTCGCATTGATTGCCGCGAGCGCGCTGTTCGCCCTCGCGACCATCGTTTTGTTCTGGCGCGATCCGCATCGCCGGCTCACGGGGCGCGCGCTCGTGCGCGCTCTAGCGGAGCTTCCGGCCGGCCGCGCCGTCGCCGTTTTGACCGTTGCCGCCGGCGGCGGCGTGGCGCTGATGTTCGCGCTCGACGGTTCCGGTGCGCCGGGGTTTGCGGCGTGTGCGCTCATCGCATTCCTGCTGGTTGCTTGTTCGGCGATCGCCGCCGTGCTTTCGATCGTCGCGGGCCGTGTCATGCTGGCGTTCGGGCAGCGCTTGCTGCTGGCAATTGTCGCCGCGATTTCCGCCCGCCGCGGTGACGGCGCGCCGAAGGCGCAGCGCCGCGTTCTTATCGTTGCCGTTGCTCACGGCGGCGCCATTCTCGCCGCGGGCCGCGGCCTGCGCGCCCCTCCGCTCTCCGTCGGGTAGTCCAACGCCCCGGAGCGGGGCGTACAACGTACGACTGACGGAGATCCAATGACCACGCCATTTTTTCGTGCGGCGGTAAGTGCCGGCATGGTGCTCGCGCTTGCTGCTACATCGCCGCTGGCAATCGCTCGTATCCACGGGACCATCACGACGATCAATCCCAAACGCGGCACGTTTATGATCCATCACGACCCCTTCGCAAGCATGCCGATGTCGATGACGATGGAAGTCGAACCGGTGCGCCGCGCCGATTTGCGCAAGCTGCGCGTCGGCGAGGTGATCGACGTGACGGTGGACACGACGATCGTGCCGTGGCCCGGCACCAATATCCGCCCCGCGACCGCGCACGGACACGCCAAATGATCGCCAACATTGCAGCGGCCGTTTTAGCCGCATGTATCATCTTTGCCGCGCAACCGGCGTGGGCCGACGTGACGGGCATGGTCCGCGGCGTCGTGACGATCGATGGAACCGGCACGGCGGGCGTTCGCGTGACCATCGCCGGCGAAGGCACGGCGACGGCAACGCAGACCGATGCGCAGGGACGCTTTGCGTTCCCGCACATTGCGTTCGGCCGGTATACGGTGAGCGCGCAAAGCGCCGGCAAGCCGGCCGCAACGTCGGCCGTCGAAGTGTCGACCGATTCGGTGACCGATGTTGCGCTGGCAATCGGCTCCGCGCGCGAGATCGGCCGCACCAGCGCGACCACGCGCGGCGTTGCCGGCAATCCGGTTTCGGTCGCGACCTTCAGCGGGGCCGACGTTGCGGCGATGCCGCAGAACCAGAGCCTCAACCGGTTGGTGGAAACGGTCCCGGGCATCGTGCAATTTTCGTACGACGAACCCGTGGCGCATGGGTTCCACGGTATTTCCTATGAAGTCGACGGCGCTCCGGTGCCCTTGACGACGAGTTCGAATTTCTCCGAACTCATCGACCCGCACAACATCGATTCGCTCGAAATCTTCACCGGCGCGTTTCCGGCGGAGTTCGGCGGCGGACGTGAAGGTGCGGTCGTCAACATCGTAACGAAACGCGACATCGACATCCCGAACGGTTCGCTCACGCAGTTATCGGCGGGTATCGGCACGTACGGCACGGCGCAGTACGGCATCGCGCAAGCCACGCGTTTCGGTTCGACCGACGTGTTTCTCGATGCGAACACCCAAGGCACGAATCGCGGATTGGATGCGCCGACGCAAGTGCAGACGCACGACGGGGCGAGCCTCTCCGATCTGTTCCTGCGCACGATCACCAAGCTCGGCCCGCGCGACACGCTGGCGTTCAACTATTCCAATCAATTCAACAGCTATCAGATCCCCATCAACCCCTCGCAAACGCCGGTCGATTCGATCGTCAACATCCCAAGCCAAGACGACGTGCAGCTCGAATACAGCAGCTTCGGCAGCATGAACTACACCCACACCTCGGCCGACGGGAGCGCGTATGCGCAAGTGATCCCGTGGTTCCGTTCGAGCCGCGTCCGGTATCTGGGCGATCTTGCCGCCGACGTGCAGGGAGGGGACTTCAGCCCCGCCGACTGCGATCCGGCAGCACCGCCGTGTCCGCTGGGCGGCTTGAATCAAGACCGGCGGGCGACGTCGTTTGGGCTGCGGACCGCCTACGCGCACGATACCGGACCGCACTCGCTCAAATTCGGCATCGAGGGTTCGACCGAAAACTTCAACAGCGCGGAGACGATTCTCAGCGCGGGTTCGGCGCCGTTCTTCGATAACGTCGCGCAGCACGGTTCGGCCTATAGTGCCTACGCGCAAGACAAGTGGACGCCGTCGGCGGGGTTTTCGCTGCAAGCGGGGCTGCGCTACGACTACTCCAACGGTTTCGTGCAAGGGAACCAGCTGCAGCCGCGTATCGGCGCGAACCTGCGCATCGCGCCGCAGACGACGCTGCACGTCTACTACGGCCGCCTCTACGGCGCGCCGTCGCTCGAAGACACGCGGCGCGATGCCGTCGTCATCGGCGGCGGTACGCCGGCGGATGCGTTGCCTGTTTACGATTTGAAGCCGCAGACGGAATCGTATTACGAAGCGGGCGTCGCGCACACGTTCGGCGGCGGCGTCAACGGCTACGTCAACGTCTGGCAGCGCAACGTGTGGAACGTACTCGACACGACGCAGATCTTTCCGACGCCGATCTTCGCCGTCTTCAACAACGCGCTCGGTCTCGCGCACGGCTTCGAGCTGCGTCTCGAGGGGCACGCTGCGGCGTCATCCTGGTATCTCTCCGGAACGTTGTCGCAATCGGTTGCGGGCGGCATCTCCGGTGGTACGTTTCTCTTTCCGCCGGCTGCGATCTCGGATACCTCGCTGCAGCCCGAAGATCACGATCAGGCGGTCGCGGTCAAGGACGGCTACACGTGGCGGTTCGGCCGCGACGCGCAGTTCTACGCGTCGCTCGGTTCCGATTACGGCACCGGGTATCCGGTCCAATTCGAAAACGGTACCGGCCGGCTGCTGCCGCACCTGACGTTCGACGCGTCGTTCGGCCGCAAGGCGGCGCCGCACCGGCTCGGCTTCTCGGCGAGCATCTTGAACCTGAGCAGCTATCAGTACCTCATCAAGGTCAACAACGGGTTCAACACCACGCAGTGGTCGCCGGGAACCCAAGCCCTCTTACAGGTCACAACGATGCTGTAAACGGAGGCTAATGAAAATGAGAACTCAGTCGCAATAGTGAAGAGCCCCGGCATGCTCAAGCTGCCGCGGCCCGTCACCCTGTTTTGGGGCGCCGCGCTCGTTGCGGCCCTCGCCCTGCCGGCCGGCGAGGGGGCAAGTGCTGCCGCCGGCCCGCTGCACGTGCTCGCCTCCACGACGCTGCTAGCCTCGCTCGCCTCCGACGTCGCCCGGGGCCGGGCCGACGTGAGTTCCCTCATGCCGGTCGGCGCCTCGCCCGAGACCTACCAGCCCGCCCCGGCCGACATCGTCCGGGCTCACGGCGCCGGGCTGATCATCGAAAACGGCGCCGGCCTCGAAGCTTGGCTCGCCCCGATGCTGCGCTCGGCATCGACGCACGCGCCGATCGTGAATTGCAGCGACGGCCTCACCGTGACCGAAGCGAACCCGCATCTGTGGCTCGATCCGGAATACGCGCGTCACTACGTAACCGCGATGCGCGACGGCATGATCGCCGCCGATCCCGCCGGCGCGGCGATCTACCGCGCGAACGCCGCGGCGCTCGATGGGCGGCTCGTCGCGCTGACGGCGCGCATTCGCAAAGCACTCGCGACGATTCCGCCGGCGAATCGCAACATGATCGTGTTTCATAACGCGTGGCTCTACTACAACCGGCGCTTCGGCCTGCGTACGCTCGGCGCGATCGAAGAAGTCCCCGGCAGCGAGCCGAGCGCCGAGCACATCGCGCGGCTGATCGACGCCGCACGCGCGGCGCACGTTCGCGCGATTTTCGCCGAGCCCGAATACAACGCGAACTTGGTAAACGCGGTCGCCCGGAGTGCGGGGATACCGAACGTCGCCATGCTCTACGACGACTCCGTCGGAACCTCGCCGCAAACGCGCGACTACATTTCGATGCTCGACACCGACACCGCCACGATCGTCCACGCGCTGCAGTGATCGAGGCTCTCAGCGCGCCGTTCCAGTACGACTTCATGCAGCGCGCGTTCGTGACGGCGTTGCTGGTGGGCGGCTTGTGTTCGACCTTGGGAACCTACGTCGTCTTGCGCAAGCTCTCGTTCATCGGCGACGGCGTGGCCCACGCTTCGTTCGCCGGGATCGTCATCGCCTACATCCGGGGGATGAATTTCGAACTCGGCGCCGCGATCGTCGCCGTGCTCACGGCGCTCGGCATCGGCTACATCAACCGGCGCGGGCGCGTGTCGCTCGATACGGCGATTGGCGTGCTATTTACCGGGGTTTTCGCCCTCGGCGTGTTTCTGATGAGCCTCGTAAAAACGTCCACCGTCGACCTTCAGGACTTCTTGTTCGGCAACATTTTGGGCGTCGGCCCGAACGATCTGTGGATCGATCTCGGTCTCGCGGCGATCGTCGCGGGCGCGGTGGCGTGGAACTACCGGGCGCTCCTGTTCACGGCGTTCGACCCCACCGTAGCGCGGGCGTCCGGACTGCCGGTCGTCTTCATCGACAACATGCTGCTCGTGCTGCTGGCGCTCACGATCGTGATCTCGCTCGAGTCGATCGGGATCATCCTCGTCGCCGCGCTGCTGGTGACCCCGGCTGCGGCGGCGGCGCAAGTGACGCAGCGCTTCGTGCCGATGCTGCTCACCTCGACCGCGATCGGGATCGGCAGCTGCGTCGGCGGGCTCTACCTTTCCTATTATGCGGGCGCTGCGAGCGGGGCGACGATCGTCCTGGTCGCGACCGCGGCGTTCTTCATACTGCTCGCGGTGGGGCGTCAGCGGCGGCGCGTGGGGAGGAGTCCTGCCCGCAGATGAGTGCCGAACGCAACACGCGCCAGCGCCGGACGATTCGCGACGTGGTCGAGCGCGCGGGGCGTCCGCTCACGACCGATGAGATCCTCGTGTCGGCGCAAACATCCATTCCGTCGCTGGGGAAGGCGACGGTGTATCGTTCGATACGCGCACTCTTAGATGAAGGCTGGCTCGCCGCGGTCGACGTTCCGGGCCGCAGCGCACTCTACGAGCGCGCCGGTAAGGAGCATCATCACCACTTCCAATGTTCGCATTGCAAGCGCGTGTACGAACTCGACGGATGCGCTAGCGAAATTCGCGGCGAGCTGCCCGCCGGGTTCGTTTCGACCGGTCACGACGTCACGATTTACGGGGCATGCGCGGGCTGCTCTCGGTTAACTCGCTAATTAAGACGACTAGGCGAATGGTGAAAAATCTTCCCTTGCGGGGTGCGCCTCCTGAGTGATTGAGGGGGGAGGCTAGCGGGCCGGAGGTGCCTGGGGAACGTGGGTAGGAAGATTGGCCCCCCACCCGCGCCACAGGAAGAGAGACCCCGTGTACCGCCCGCGCAACGTCTTCGAGTCCGCCGACACGGTCAACCGTGTTGTCGCACTGTTGGTCCGCTTCCCGGAGCTCCATAGCATCCGCTCGAACCCGGCGGACGCTTCGTTGACGCTCACGTACGCGGTCGGCCGGCGTTTGGAGACGGACGCGGTGCGGGCGCTCGAGGACTTCGTCGGCGAGCACGTCCGCTCGTTCCACATGCTCGGTGGCGATCCGATCGAGCACTTCGCGGTTACCTGCGAACAGGACGTCCACGTAACGTTCGTTCACGTTACCCGCGACCTCGCGACGTTCTCGCCCGAAGAGCTTGCGCTGCAAGCGTCGCTGTTCGTCGAGCGCTTCGGCGACGCGCTGCTCACGAACCCGCAGGCCGAAGAGGCCGAGGACGACGAGAGCGGCACCGGCGAAGAGTCGGTCGAACTGGCGCTCGACGCGCTGCGCGATCCCGGTCAGCGGCAACGGCTGGTCGGCGTGCGCGAGGAGAAGCGCGTCATCGTCTACTTCGTCCATCCGGGCAAACGCGCGAAAGTAAGGGCACGATCCTAAAGCCGAACGTCACGATCCTCGCCATTGCCGACGTGGTCGGTTCCCCCGGTCGCGAGACCCTGGCCAAACATCTCCCGCTCATCCGCGAACAGCACCATGTCGACGTCGTGATCGCGAACGGCGAAAACGCCGCCGGCGGTTTCGGCCTTACCGGTCAGACGGCCGATGAGATGTTCGCCGCGGGCGTCGACTTCATCACGTCCGGCAACCACATCTGGGACAAGCGCGAGTTCCGCGGCGCGCTCGATGAAACCGATCGTATCATCCGGCCGGCCAACTATCCGCCCGGCTCGCCCGGCCGCGGCAGCGGGATCATCGAACTCGAAGGCGTGACCGTCGGCGTGCTCAACGTGATGGGCCGCGTGTTCATGCCCACGGTCGACGATCCGTTCCGCGTCGCGCGCGAGATGGTCGACATGCTGCGCATGCAGACGATGGTCGTGGTGGTCGACGTCCACGCCGAAGCGACGTCGGAGAAGATGGCGCTGGCGCGGTTCCTCGACGGCTCGGTTTCCTTCGTCTACGGTTCGCACACGCACGTCCAAACCGCCGACGAGCAGATTCTGGACGGCGGCACGGCCTACATTACCGACGTCGGGATGACGGGTCCGTCCGACGGCGTCATCGGCATGGAAACGGCCGGCGTGCTGCAACGGTTCACGCAGGCCTATGGCGAACGGTTCAGCGTGCAGAAGACCGGGCCGCGTCAGTTTTGTGCCGTCCTCGCGACCGTTGAAATTGCGTCCGGGCGTGCGCTCGATGTGAAGCGCATCAACCTGCGGGGCTTGGCATGATCGTCGATTTTCATTCGCACACGCGCGAATCCGACGGCGCGCTCTCGCCGGAAAAACTCGTTGCAATGATGCGCAAACGCGGCGTGCAGATCTTCTCGATCACCGATCACGATACGATGCGCGCGTACGGCCAGTTTGCGGCCGAGTTCGCCAGGGTGATTCCCGGCATCGAAATCAACACGACCTGGGAAGATAACGAAGTCCACGTGCTGGGCTACGGTCTGCCGCTCGGCGACGACACGCCGCTGGCGGCGGTCCTGGCCGAGAACCGCGAGTTCCGGCGCACGCGCGTCGACCGGATGGTTGCCGCGCTCAACGCGGCCGGCTACCCGATCACGGTGGCCGACGTCGTCGCGGAATCGGACGGCGGCGACGCGCTCGGCCGGCCGCACGTGGCAAAGGCGCTGATCCGCAAGGGTCTCGTGAAGGACGTGGAGACCGCGTTCCGCGATCTGCTCACCCGCGGCAGGCCGGGCTACATGCCCTCGAACTACATCACACCGGCCGGTGCCATCGACGTGATCTGCCAGAGCGGCGGCGTGCCGGTACTCGCGCACCCGGGCCGCTTGAAGGACGACTCGATCATCGACGGCCTGATCGAAGCGGGCCTCGTTGGGCTCGAAGTCTTCTATCCCACGCACAATGCGTCTCAGACGGCGCTCTTCCGGGAACGAGCCATTCGGCACGGTCTCGTGATGACCGCCGGTTCGGACTTCCACGACATCCGTTGGAACACGCGAGGTGTTGGGATGGATGTTGAAGATGCCGACATCCGGCCGTTCCTCGACCTCGTTTCTTAGCACTACCGCACCATCATATAAGGATAGCCCAATGCACGACGATGAGATCAAACCGTTTGTCGGTCAGCCCGTCCGCGTGACGCTGGCCGACGGCCGCATCCTGGCCGGGACGTTACATGCCCACGGCGATCAAGGTCACGGCCACATCCACTACGCGGTCGTTTCCGATCCGATCAAAAAGGGCGGCGAGCCGGTCGTCGAGATGCTGCACGGCGGCGACCAGATCACCGACATCGAGGACGCGAGCAGCGACCCCGCCGCCGTAGAGTAAGCTAACTGCGGCGGCCGACCACGACGGCCGCCGTTCGGGTTTCGAATTCGCGCGCAGCGCGGGCGAGCGTTGCAAGACGATCGCGCTGCTGCGCGACGGTCCCCGCATCGGTGATGAAGCGGTGGTTCACTTCGACGTTGGCCGCGCTGGCGTCGAAGGCCGCGCGGGCGAAGTGCATCGCGCAATCGACGTCGCTCATCAGGTTGGCGTTGTGCAGCTCGGCGGTGCGTGAGGTAAGCGCGAACGCATCCGTTGCGAGCCGCGCCGCCTCGAGCGGGGTTTCGGCGGCGCCGACGAGGGCGTGCTGGAGTTGCTCGCGGCGCACCGCGGCTTCTCCGTCGGTCGCCCGCGGCAGCGCCTGGGCGTCGATGACCGCGCGGAACGCGGCCTCGTCGAGCGGGCCGAGTTCGAGAAAGCGCCGGCGCAGGTCGTCGGCGTCCTCGGCGATGGCCGCTGCTTCCTCGTGGACCGGTGCGAGCTTGGGCGAGGTTGTGGTGATTCGTGCGACCATCGCACACAGTGCGGCCGCGAGCGCTCCGACCAGGGTCGCAGCGCTGCCGCCGCCCGGCGTGGGATCCGCCGAGGCCAGCGCGTCGAGGTAGCCTTCGATCTCCATAGGGGGCTCTTTCGGCGGGGCGACCCACGCAAACCCTCGAAGATGTGTAGCGCCGTTTTAAGATTGTTTCAAAGATCAGCGGTGACATATCAAGCACCCCGTCCGTGCCCCGGCGCTTTGCGTCTTGTCGGGCCGGACGTTCTATGAGACGAGATAATGGCAGTACTCGAAAAACAACAAGGCCACGTCAAAGACTTGGCCCTAGCCGACCAAGGAAAGTCGAAGATCGAGTGGGCGGCGAGCTTCATGCCCGTCCTCGCGCAGATCCGCGATCGCTTTGCGAAGACGAAGCCGCTAGCCGGCGTGCGCATCGGCGCGTGCTTGCACGTCACGACCGAAACCGCGAACCTGATGCTGGCCCTTAAAGCCGGCGGCGCCGAGATCGTGCTCTGCGCATCGAACCCGCTCTCGACGCAAGACGACGTCGCCGCGGCACTCGTGAAGCACTACGAGATTCCGACCTTCGCGATCAAAGGCGAAGACGAATCGACGTATTACTCGCACATCGAAGCGGTCATCGCATCGAAACCGCACATGTCGATGGACGACGGCTGCGATCTCGTGACGACGATCTACACCAAACACAACGCGCTGCTCAAAGACATGATCGGCGGCTGCGAAGAGACGACGACGGGCGTTATCCGCCTGCACGCGATGGAGAAGGACGGCGTGCTGCCGTATCCGGTCGTCGCGGTCAACGACGCACTCACCAAGCACATGTTCGACAATCGCTACGGCACGGGCCAGTCGACGCTCGACGGCATCATCCGCGCGACCAACACACTGATCGCCGGCCACACCGTGGTCGTCGTCGGCTACGGCTGGTGCGGCCGCGGCGTTGCCTCGCGCGCCAAAGGCCACGGCGCCAACGTCATCGTCACCGAAATCGATCCGCGCAAGGCGCTCGAAGCGGCGATGGACGGCTTCCAAGTGATGTCGATGGCGGAAGCCGCCAAACTCGGCGACGTGTTCGTCACCGTCACCGGCAACTATCACGTGATCGGTCAAGCCCATTTCGAAGCGATGAAGAACGGCGCGATCGTTTGTAACTCGGGCCATTTCAACGACGAGCTCGATCTCGACTCGCTCGAGAAGATCGCCAAGAGCAAGAGCAAGCCGCGTGAATTCGTCGATGCGTACGTGCTGCCCAGCGGCAAAACGGTGCGCGTCCTCGGCGAAGGCCGCCTGATCAACCTCGCCGCCGGTGAGGGCCATCCGGCCGCGGTAATGGATATGTCGTTCGCCAACCAAGCGATGGCGGCGGCGTTTATTGCCGAGAACCACAAGACGATGGAAAAGAAAGTCTACTCCGTGCCGGATGCGATCGACGAAGAAGTCGCGCTGCTCAAACTCGCAGCGATGAACATCAAGATCGACACCCCGACGGCGGAACAAGTGAAGTACATGGCAAGCTGGAGCGAGGGTACCTAACGATGGCATATCGCCGGCTCTTTACGTCGGAATCCGTTACCGAAGGGCATCCGGATAAGATCGCGGATCAAATTTCGGACGCCGTGCTCGATGCGGTCCTCGCCGACGACCCCATGGGACGCGTGGCGTGCGAATCGTTCGTCATCACGGGCCAAGTGCACGTGGCGGGCGAGATCACGACGAAAACCTACGTCGACATTCCGAAGCTCATCCGTTCGACGGTTTCGGATATCGGCTATAACCACTCGACGATCGGCTTCGACGCCGAAACGTGCGGCGTCTCGATCTCGATCGACGAACAGTCGGCCGATATCGCGATGGGTGTCGACGAGTCGTTCGAAGTCCAACAGGGCGGTAAGAGCGATGCGTTCGAACTGACCGGCGCCGGCGACCAGGGCATGATGTTCGGCTTCGCCTGCCGCGAAACGCCGCAACTGATGCCGCTGCCGATCGTGCTCGCGCACGATCTCGTGCGTTTGCTGACCGCAGCGCGCAAAGACGGTACGCTGAAGTATCTGCGTCCCGACGGCAAGTCGCAAGTAACGGTCGAGTACGAAGGCCACACGCCCAAGCGCGTGGACGCCGTCGTCATTTCGACGCAGCACGACGACGACGTCACGCTCGAGCAGATCCGTAAGGAAGTGGCCGAAGTCATCATCGGCAAAGTGATTCCGAAGGAACTGCGCGACAACGCCATGCGCATCTTCGTCAACCCGACGGGCCGCTTCGTTATCGGCGGACCCAAGGGCGACGCCGGTCTCACCGGCCGCAAGATCATCGCCGACACATACGGCGGGATGGCCCGGCACGGCGGCGGCGCGTTCTCGGGCAAAGACCCGACCAAGGTCGACCGTTCGGCGGCGTACGCGGCGCGTTACGTTGCGAAGAACGTCGTGGCGGCCGGTCTCGCGGAACGTTGCGAAGTGCAGGTCGCGTATGCGATCGGCGTCGCGCATCCGGTCAGCGTGCTGGTCGAGACGTTCGGTACCGGCGTCATTCCGGAAGAGAAGATTGCCGAACTCGTCGGCAAGCACTTCGACCTCCGGCCGGCGGCGATCATCCACAACCTCAACCTGCGCCGGCCGATCTACAAACAGACCGCGGCATACGGCCACTTCGGCCGTCCCGACCTCGATCTGCCGTGGGAAAAGACCGACAAAGCCGAAGCCCTGCGGTCCGCCGCGGGCCTCAAGGGCGGCGTCGAAAAGGAACTAGTCCGCGCTTAACAGGATTGGCCTTCCGCGAATCCCAGTGAGCCGTCCGTACGCGGGCGGCTCTTTTTTTTGGACGGTGCCACCCGGCGCTTGCTCTGCGGGTTTGAGCCGGTATGGCAGCAGTAGTTACCCGGGATAATGCGTCTGCTGATCGTTCTCTATCGATCCTGCGGACGTTGTTCGGCGAGCGCTTTGCGCGTGATTTCGCCCTTGAATTGTGGGATGGTACCCGCGTCGAGGCGAGTGCAACGCCGCTCTTCACGCTGAAGATCAACGAACCGTTCGCGCTGCGCGCGGCCTTCGCACCGCCGCTCGATCTCGGTCCGGGCCGCGCGTTCGTCGAGAAATGGCTCGACATCGAAGGCGACATCGAAGCCGCGATCCAGACCATGGAAGGTGCGATGGCGGTGTTTCCGCGGCTCGCACTTCCAAAGATGATCGCCCAGCTGCTGTTGCTGCCCAAAGCGCCTCCCGCAGCGGATGACGGCGTGCGGCTCGAGGGCCGGCGCCACTCGAAAAAGCGCGATGCCGCCGCGATCGGTTTCCACTACGATCAGCCGATTGCGTTCTATCGCTCGTTCCTCGACTCGCGCATGGTGTATTCGTGCGGCTATTGGGACGACGGCGTACACACGCTCGACGACGCGCAGGTCGCGAAGATCGATCACACGCTGCGCAAAGTGCGCCTGCGTCCGGGCGAACGGCTGCTCGACATCGGTTGCGGCTGGGGAGCGCTCGTCATTCGGGCCGCGCAGCAGTTCGGTGCGCACGCGCTCGGCGTAACGCTGAGCCGGCGTCAGCACGAAGAAGCGCAGCGACGGATCGAAGAGGCCGGCGTCGGCGACAAGGTGCGCGTCGAGTTGCGCGACTACCGCGACCTGCGCGGCGAGACGTTCGATAAGATCGTCAGCGTCGGGATGGTCGAACACGTAGGCCGCGAGCGGCTCGGCACGTATTTTCGCACCGTGTACGATGCGCTGCGCGACGGCGGGCTCTTTCTCAACCACGGCATCACGCAGCAGAGCCGCGACGGCAAAGGCTATCGGGTCAGCGGCTTCATGGATCGCTATGTGTTCCCCGACGGCGATCTCGTGAGCGTCGACACGACGCTGCGCGGCGCCGAAGCGGTAGGCTTCGAAGTGCGCGACGTCGAGAACCTGCGCGAGCACTATGCGCGCACGTTGCGGGCGTGGTACGCGAACTTGGAAAACCGGCGCGACGAGATCATCGCCGCGACCGACGAGCGGACGTACCGCATTTGGAAGATCTATATGGCCGGCAGCGCGAGCAACTTCTGGCGCGGCCAGATGGGCCTGATCCAAACGCTGCTGGCAAAGACGGAGAAGGGCGGCCCGGCGAACGTTCCGGCGACGCGCCGCGACCTCCACGCCTAAGCGCTAACCGCCGGCTTTCTTCACGCGGCGGCCGCGTTCGGTGAAGTAGGCGACGATCGCTTCGCGGTGGTCGCCCTGCAGTTCGACGACCCCGTTCTTCGTCGTGCCGCCGGTGCCGCAACGGCGGCGCAGCTCTTTGCCGGTTGCGTCGATCTCGTTCGGCGCGAGGCCGTGCACGAGCGTCACGTGGCTCGCGCGGCGCTTTTCACGGAACACGCGGATGACGCCGTCGTCGGGAACGCTGTTTTGCTGTTGCGCCGCCGGCGATTTGCGCGCGCCGGCCTTCGGCAGCGGCATGCTCCCGTCGGTGGAATAGACCAAAACGCGTTCGTCTTTCACGAGGTCATGTTACGGCAGAAGATGCGTGTCATCCGGCGCTTGCGGCGGCGTCTTGAGCGCGATGATCTTCAGGTGTCCGCTCGTCTCGATCGATCCGCCGTGCGGCGTACCCTTCGGGATGATCAGCATGATGCCGGGCTTGAGCGCGACTTGCTTGTCGCCGAGCCACTCCGTACCCACCCCATCGACGACGTACTGCACTTCGTTGGCGTCGGCGTGGTAGTGCTTCGGCACGATCCCGATCTGAATGCCCACCGTCATGCCGTCTTGCGAGACGAAGCCCTTCGCATGGAGCGGGCTCCCGGGCGCCGTTGCGGGTAAGTCGGCAAGCGTTATGGCGCCGATATCGATGACTTGCGGCGTCATCGGCACCACTGCGGCTGCGGCTGGTACCGCGAAATGCGCGGCGCCGAAACCGGCACCGAAGGCGACGAGAACGGCCGCCGCAACCGTGGCAATTTGTTTCATGGGAGGCTCTGCGACGGGGCGTAGTCGTTTCCCCGCGTTCCGCCGAACGGCTCTGCATGATGTCGCCGTCTGCCCTCGCCGCGCGTCTCGTGGCCGCGCAAAGCGCCCGGCGTGGGATCGACCCGCCGGAGGAACTCGCGGAGCTCACGCTCGCCGAAGCGTATGCCGTGCAAGATGCACTCGTTGCGGCGCGCGAGACGGCCGGCGTGCCGCGCTCGGGCTGGAAACTCGGCATCACGAGTCCGGTGAAACAGCGCGTCATGGGCATCGGGCACCCGCTCTTCGGCCGCACGTTTGCCGACGGGGAGCGGGCGACCGGAATGCGGGTGGCATTGGCGGACTTCATCGCGCCGCGCACCGAACCTGAGCTCGCGATCGGCCTCGCGACGGCGATCGATCCGTCAATGGACCGCGCGGCACTGGCGCGCGCGGTCGCTTGGATCGCGCCGGCGTTGGAGATTACCGACAGCCGCTACCGTTCGGGAACGCGCACGGCCGTGCAGCTGGTCGCCGACAACACGTCGTCTGCAGCCTACGTCATCGGCGCGCGCATTGCTGCCACGGCTGCGCCGCCGTACGAGGATCTGGTAACGGAACTCGTACGCAACGGCGACGTGGTCTTGAGCGGCTCGACTGCCGACGTGCTCGATCACCCGCTCAACGCGCTGGCAGCGCTCGCCGTGCATCTCGCCGAGCGCGGGCTGCACGCACAAGCCGGCGACGTAATTCTCAGCGGAGCAATTACCGACGCCATTCCGGTCGCAGCGGGCGACAAGATTGCCGTACGCATCGCCGGTTTGGGCGAGGCGACCGTTTCGTTCGTCTAGCCCCAGAGGGTTACGAGTTCTTGCAGACCGGCGATCGTCCACGCGGGTGGCGGGCCGAACGTTTCGGCCGGTGCGCCGATGCGATTGCACCACGCGACGCGCATGCCGAAGGCCGCGGCGCCGGTCGCATCCCAGCCATTGGACGTAACGAAGATCAGCTGCTCGGCCGGAACGCGATAGTGCTCGGTGACGAGCGCATACACGCGGCGGTCCGGCTTGAACACCCCGGCCGACTCAACGCTCAGGGTCACGTCGAGCAGTTCCGCAATGCCCGCGTTGGCGATGGCCGCAGCCGAGGTCGCGGGCGTGCCGTTGGTCAGTACCGCGCAGCGCACGCCGCGGTCGCGCAGCGCCGTGAGGGCCGGCACGGCATCGGGATATGCGCGTACGTTTTGCCATGCATCGACGAGACGCTGCTGCGCTGCGGCATTGAGCGTGACGCCGTGTTTGGCCGCCGCGAAACGTAAGCCGTGTCCGGTCATCGCGTCGAAGTCCTCGTGCGTGCCCATGATAGCGCTCGCGAACGCATAGGCGATTTGCTTTTCGCGCCAGGTAGCGACGAACGCAACCGGATCGCTCGTCACCGTGGCGGCGGCATCGCGGAGCGACGCGATCTCGAGTAGCGTGCCGAATAGATCGAAGACGACGGCGGCGGGTTTCATGCGGCCCTCCTTCCCGCCGCCGGCCGTGAGTTACTTCGGCAGAAACGACGTGTTGATGAACGTCGAGTAATCGGGAATCTTGGCGATCTCGCCGAGCGCGACCATCTGCGTGCCGTAGTACTTCGCCTTGGCGAGGTAATCGGCGTCGATCATGTAGTCGAAGTTGATATTTTTCATCGCCATGTCGAGGGTCTCTTTGTTTGGCCCGAGGATCTTGGTCGTCATGGCTTCGAACTCGGGGATGTTCTTGGGGTTGGACGCCCATTTGCAAGCGGCAACGTGGGTCTTTACGACGTCGCGCACGTAGTCCGGCTGCTTGGCGATCACGTCTTGCCGCGTCGCGAACACGACGTTGAGCAATCCGACCGGCGTGTTGTACGGATACATGAGCACCCTGCCCTTACCGGAGAGCACGTTGATGGACGGGCCGGGTTCCGAACCGACGTAGGCATCGACGTTGCCCGCGGCCAGGGCGTTCGCCATGTCGCCGAAGCTCATCCGCACTTCTTGAATGTCGGCCGGCGTCATCGCATTCATCTTGAGGAGTTCGTTGAGTACCACTTCTTGCGTCGATCCGCGCTGCACGCCGACCTTCTTGCCTTTGAGATCGGCGAACGTCTTCGCGGTACTCGTGTTGCTGACGACGACGGCCATGGCTTTGCCGCCCGCCGCCGCGACGACGACGACGGGTTGACCGCCGGCAGCGCCGAGCGTTGCTGCCGCAAGACCGAAGATGCCGAAATCAACGCTGCCGCTCACCACCGCGTCCTTACCGTCGGGCGGGCTGTCGAACGCGATCACTTGATAGGTGACGCCGGGCGACGCGAATTTTTGATAGAACTGCATGACGACCGTGTTGACGGTCTTCAGCATGCCGACTTTGATCGTGCGCGGTTCGGCCGCTCGTGCGAACGGGGGTAGGGCGGCGACTCCGGCGGCGGCAGCCGCGGAGGTTAGGAACGTACGGCGATTGCTGCTCATACGGAAGAATGTCATTGTGCCCGGGTCTTTCCGTTCGCCGATTGCTGCGGCCGGGTGCGGGTTTGTTGTCCGCTTGGACAGGACAGGATGCAGAGATCGTGCGAACGCGTGCAAACATGGGAGAAGATGCGGCAATTGCCGCGTACGTCGATGCGGCCGCGGAACTGCACGCGATGCCGCTCGCAGCCGAACACCGTACCGGCGTGATTTCCGCGATGACGCGGTTGGCGGCGTTCGGCGCCGACGTCGCGAGCATCGAGCTTGCGCGCGACGTTGAAGTTGCCGGCGTCTTCATGCCGTGACGGCTGCCGAAATCGCCGGCGCGGTACGCGCTCGCACGATGAGTGCCCGTGCCGTCACTGTAGAAGCGCTCGCGCGCATCGCCGCGCACGATCCCGAGCTCAACGCGTTCACCGCGGTCTTCGCAGATCGCGCCCTGGCCCGGGCCGCTGCCATCGACGCTGCCATCGCCGCCGGGTCGGACCCGGGCTCGCTGGCCGGCGTTCCGTTCGCAGCCAAGAACCTCTTCGATGTGGCGGGCGTTGTCACGCGCGCGGGCGCGAAGGTAACGCGAACCGATGCGCCCGCCACGCACGACGCGGCCGCCGTCGCCGCGCTCGAAACGCGCGGAGCCGTGCTGGTCGGCGCGACCAACATGGATGAATTCGCGTACGGTTTCGTCACCGAGAACGCGCACGACGGTCCGACGCACAACCCGCACGACCGCACGCGCATCGCCGGCGGCTCTTCGGGCGGATCCGCAGCGGCGGTTGCAGCCGAACTGGTTCCGCTGGCGCTAGCTTCCGATACCAACGGTTCGATTCGCGTGCCGGCGGCGCTGTGCGGGATCTTCGGCCTCCGCCCGACATTCGGAGCGCTCTCGTGTCACGGCGCGTATCCGTTCGTCAACAGCATCGATACGATCGGTCCGTTCGCCCGCACGGCTTCCGACTTGACGCTCGCCTACCGTGCGCTTGCGGGCGACGGAGAAATCCCCGTCGCTGCGGCGGTCGCCCCCCGTGGCGTTCGCCTGGGCGGCTACTTCGCGCGCGGTTTGCTGCCGGAAGCACGCCGCGCCGTCGATGCCGTCTGCGCGGCGCTCGGCGTGACGGCCACCGTCGAACTCGAACACGCACGGCAAGCCCGGGAAGCCGCGTTTCTCATCACGGCGGCGGAGGCGGGCGAGTTACACGCCGAGCGCTTGCGGACGCACGCTGCCGACTACGATTCGGCGACGCGCGACCGGCTGATTGCGGGCGCGTTGATGCCGGCGGGCTGGTACGTGCGGGCGCAGCGCTTCCGCTCGTTCTTTCGCGCCGAGGTCGCCGCCGCGTTCGCGCAACACGACGTCCTGATCGCCGCAGCGACACCGTATCCGGCGACGCTCATCGGTGGGCGCACGATCGTCATCGATGGTGAGGAAGTCGAGATTCGGCCGAACGTCGGCGTGTTCACCCAGCCGATCTCGCTCGCCGGCGTGCCGGTGGTGACGGTTCCCGTCGTCGAACGCGGCGCGTTGCCCCTCGGCGTGCAATTGATCGGCCGCCCCGGCAGCGAGCCGATGTTGCTCGCGCTCGCCGAAGAACTCGAACGCAGCGGCGCCGTCGGCGCGGGCGCCGTCCCGGTGTTTGCATGAACGATCTGCGCACGCTAGCCGAGGCGTATGCGAGCGGCGCGCGGCCGAGCGATATCCTCACGCAAACCCTGGCCGCACTCGAGGACGGCGATCCGGTCTGGATTTCGCGCGTTCCGCCCGACCGCGTCATGATGCAGGCGCGTGCGCTCGACGCGTGCTCGCCCGAAGAGCGCGCGGCGCTGCCGCTCTTCGGCGTGCCGTTCGCCGCAAAAGATAATATCGACGTTGCCGGCGTCCCGACGACCGCCGGGTGCCCCGAGTTCGCGTATCTTCCCGAACGGTCGGCGACGGCGGTCGAACGTCTCGAAGCCGCGGGCGCGATCGTCATCGGCAAAACGAACCTCGATCAATTCGCGACCGGCCTGGTCGGTACGCGGTCGCCGTACGGCGTTCCGAAGAACCCGTTCGACGAGCGCTACATTCCCGGCGGCTCGAGTTCCGGATCGGCGGTTGCGGTGGCGCGCGGGCTCGTCACGTTTGCGCTCGGCACCGACACGGCGGGTTCGGGCCGCGTGCCGGCCGGCTTCAACGGGATCGTCGGTCTGAAGCCGACCTTCGGCATCATCAGTGCGGCGGGCGTTGTGCCCGCGTGCCGTTCGATCGACTGCGTCTCGATCTTTGCCCGCAGTATTGACGATGCCGAAGCGGTGCTCGACGTTGCGGCGGGGATCGATGCGCGCGACGTTCTCTCTCGCGCGCGCACGCCGGCGCCGGAAGAGATCGCGGAACGCTTTCATTTCGCCGTGCCCGCAGTCGAAGGGCGCGTGTTTTGCGGCGATGCCGAAGCCCAGCGCAGTTTCGAGCAGGCGGTCGCGCGGCTCGAAGCGTTCGGCGGGACGCCCGTTTCCGTCGACATGACGCCGTGCTTTGCCGCTGCCGATTTGCTCTACAACGATGCGTTCGTTGCCGAACGGACGGCCGCCGTCGGTGACTTCGCGCAGGCGCACCCAAACGCGCTGCTCGAGGTAACGCGCACGATCGTCGAGGGCGGCCGCCGGTTCAGCGCGGTCGATGCGTTTCGGGCGCAGTACCGGCTGCGCGAGCTGCGCGCGCAAGCCGCCGGCATCTTCGAGCGCGCGCCGGTGCTCGTCGTCCCGACGGCGCCTACGATCTACACGCTCGAGCAAATTGCCGCCGATCCGTACGCGCTCAACGCAACCCTCGGAACGTATACCAACTTCGTGAATTTCTTCGACCTATGTGCGATCGCGATTCCGTCGAGCCGTTATCAAAGCGGCATCCCGATCGGCGTCACGCTGATCGCGCCGGCGTTTGCCGATGCGACGCTAGCCCGTTTTGCGCGCCGCGTCGTCGAGCTCGCCTTGCGTTAAGAGGCTTCGGCTGCGGCTTCGACGGCGATGTCGGGCGCGATCGCATCGAGCATCAGCCGCTTGAGGCGATTGAAGTCGACCGACGCGATGTCGCGCGGACGCGGCAAGTCGATCGGGATCTCGAGCTTGAGCCGGCCGGGGTGGGGGCTCAGCACGATTACCCGATCGGCGAGATACACGGCCTCATCGACGCTGTGCGTGATGAAGAGGATCGTCTTGCGCGCCTTTTCCCAAATCTCGAGCAGGCTCTCTTGCAGCCCGTTGCGCGTAATCGCGTCCAAGGCGCCGAACGGTTCGTCCATGAGGATGACGGCGGGGTCGTTGGCCAGCACGCGCGCGATCGCGACGCGCTGCTTCATGCCGCCCGAGAGTTCGTGCGGATAGCGATTGCGAAATTTCTGCAAACCGACCATGTCGAGGTAGCGCTCCGTCAGCTCGGCGATCTCGGCTTTCGGCAACCCGGCCTGGCGCGGGCCGTAGGCGATGTTCTGCGCGACGCTCAGCCACGGGAAGAGCGCGTAATCCTGGAACACCATCCCGCGGTCGGGACCGGGACCGGCGATCGTCTTGCCCATTACGTGCATTTCGCCCGTGCTGAGGGTTTCGAAGCCCGCGATGATGCGCAGCAGCGTACTTTTGCCGCAGCCGCTGGCACCGATGATGCAGATGAACTCGCCTTGCGCGACGCGCAAGTTGATGTCGCTCAGTGCGTGCGTTTCGCTCAGTTTTCCGTCGCGGCTTTGCGAGACGTACACTTTGTCGAGCCGCTGCGTCTCGATGGCCGGAATCCGTTCAGGTGCGAGCACTGGGATTCCACCAGAGCGCGCGGCGGCCGATCAGCATCACGACGCGGTCGCTCAAGAAACCAAGAATTCCGATGTACACCATCCCGGTGATCACGAGATCGGTGCGGCTCAACTGGCGCGCGTCCATGATGTTCGCGCCGAGGCCCGTCGGCACGCCGGTCATCTCACCGACGACCAGCAGCACCCATGCAAGACCGAGGCCGATCCGGATGCCGGTGAAGATCGACGGCGACGCCGCCGGCAAGATCACGCGCGCGAAAATCGCCGGCTTGGGTGTGCCGAGCATTTCGGCGGCTTCAATCAGCCGCGGTTCGACCAGCCGAACGCCGTCCACCGTGTTGAGGAGCATCGGGAAGAACGTGCCGAGCGCGATCAGCGCGATCGTCGCCGGCGGTCCCAGACCGAAGAGAATCATCGTGAGCGGCAGCCACGCCGTCACCGGAATGGGCCGCAAGAATTGCAGCGTCGGATCGACCAGGCCGCGTACGAGGCGACTGCGGCCCAGAATGAGTCCGAGCGGAATCGCGACGATCATCGCGACGAAAAAGCCGCTGAACACGCGAATGATGCTGGCGATGGCGTTGGCGGCGAACGCGCCGCTATACGTATCGTTGCGGATGCCGCCGAACGCGTAATCCCAGACCGTCAGCACGACGGTCGACGGCGGCGGTATCAGCGAGTACGACTTCCCGCCGCACGCGAGTTGCCAGGCGGCGATCAGGACGATCGGCAACGGCAGCGCGTAGAGCCAGCGCGGAACCGTTCGCGGCGCGCTCACGCTCGGGCGCGCGATCGTGACGCTTACGGCGGAGGTGGTTCCCGAAACGGTGTCCACGCTCGTAGGCTTTGGCGCCGGCGCCGGATGAACGTCTGCCAAACCGTACGCCGTGGGCCGATCGCGTTGGACAAAAAGCAGGTCGCCTGCGGCTCAGCGGCTCCCGAAGATACTGTGCCATTCGCGCGTGAGCGCATCGCGGCTCGAGAGATAGTCGGCCGGCCGGATGTTATACACCGCCTCGGCCGGCGGAAAGCCGACGGCCGGGTTGACCGGCGCGGGTGCGTTGTTCCGCGAGCCGTACGCGCCCGATGCCGCGACGGCGGCGAGACCGCGTTTGCTCGTGATCCAATTCATGAACACGTCGGCTGCGTGCGGGTGCGGCCCGCTCGCGGTGAGTCCGCCGGAAACCGTGTAACCCGGCACGCCTTCGGCCGGCGCGACGATTTTCACCGGCGCGCCCGAACGCACGTCGTCGAGCAGCGCATCGACCGGCGCGACGGCGACGCTGACTTCGCCGCGCGCGAGATCGGTCGCGAGCGGCGATGAGGTGGGATAGATGCGGCCTTGCTGCGCGGCCAGCGCCCGCCAGTACTCGGCGCCGTAGCGCTGGTGGAGGAAGAAGAACTGGCTGAACGCCGTGCCGCCGGAATCGATCGTCATGAAGCCGACTTTGCCGCGTAAACGCGGTGCGAGCAGATCGCTCCACTTCGTGGGCACGTCGGCCGGCGGCACGACGGCGGTGTTGACGCCGATCGCCATCAGCGAGCGCATGACCGAGTACCACTTGCCGTCGCGATCGCGCAGCACGGCCGGGATAGCGGTGAAGTCGGGGACCTTGTGCGCGCGCAAAATGCCCTTCTGCGCGAGTTGCATTACGAGCGTCACGTCGGTGAGGTCGACGTAGTCGGCGGCGAGTTTCCCGGCGGTCGCTTCGGCGACGACCCGGTCGTACATTTGCGCCGTGGTCAAGCGGACGTTCTCGGCCGTGATGCCGGTGTCGGCTTGAAACTTCGCCATCACTTCCTTCATCGAGGTTAAGATGAACGTGCTGTAGAGCGTGACCTTGCCTTCTTTTTTCGCGGCCGCATACGTGTCGGCGTCGGCGACGGTCTCGCCGTCGAGCACGAGTTCGCCGGCCGCGCGCACCGGCGCCGGTACCACGAACGAAAAGAGGATGAGGGCGGCAGCGACGGCGGCGAACGCGCGCGATGCGATGCGCACGGCTATTTGTGCCGCGCGGGAACGTAGGCCGTGCCCTTCATCTCGATGATGATGTGCGGGTGCGGCAATTGGTGAACGGCGACGGTCGTGCGCGCCGGGCCCGCGTCGTCGAAGTACTCGCCGTACACGCGGTTGTACTCGCCGAAGTCGTTCATGTTGACGAGGAACGACGTCACGTCGACGAGGTCGGAGAGCTGCGCGCCCTCCGCGGCGAGGATGTCGCGGATGTTTTCGATGACGGCCTTCGTTTGTTCGGCGATGTCGAGCTTGGTCGTGCCCATTTCATCGGCCGAGGCGCCCGCAAAGGTGTTGTCGGGGCGGCGCGAGCTGGTGCCCGACACGAACAAGAAATCGCCGGCGCGGCGAACGTGCGGAAAGCGGCCGCGGGGTTTCGCTTTACCGGGAATGACGGACATCGCGTGCTCCTCTTTAGTCGCCTTGGGCGGTCGCCGGCGCGGCGCTCGGATTGAACTGACCTTTGCGCATGCGTGTGACGGTGACGCGCTTGAAGAGTCCGGCCTTGCGAAACGGCTCTTCCAGCGTGAGCTTCTCGGCGGCCGTGCGATCCGGCAGGTTGACCAGAAACACGCTGCCCAGGCGGCCGACGCCGTCGTCGGCGATCAGCGCGCCGCCCAACACGAGAATTTCCTCGTGCGATTCGAGGTACGCCAGATGCTCGTCGCGGACGGCGGCGCGAATCTCGGCCGCGCCCTCGTCTTTATCTTCACAGTAAATGATCCACAGCATGAAGTGTCATCTACCGCACGGAGCGAAGAACCGCCTACCATGAAATTTGCGGCGCGAAGCATTGCGGCTGTCCTCTGCGCGACCGTCCTGGCGGTGGGCATACCGGCGGCGCGCGCGCAAACGCCGCCGCTCACGCCGGTGACGTTCGCGATCATTAGCGCCAACGCATCGGAGTGGCCGGTGTTCATCGCAAAGCAGCAAGGCTTCTTTCGCGACGAGGGCCTCGACGTGTCGATCGTTTCGGCCAGCACGCCGCCCAACGTGATGAACGCGGTTGCCACCAACGCGGCGAACCTCGGCGATACCGGCAGCGACACCGCGATCGCGGCGATCGTGCACGGACTTGCGGTGAAGATCGTCGCGCCGGTCTTCACGACCAATCCGTTCGTGCTGGTGGTGCCCGCGTCGATCAAGTCGTGGAGCGATCTCCGCGGCAAATCGGTCGTGCTCGCCTCGAAGCAAGACGTGACCGCTATGTCGTTCGCCGCGATGGCGGCGAAGAACCACGCCAAAATGGACGACTTCTCGATCACGTTGTCGGGCGACAGCAGTGCGCGTTACGCGGCGCTCTCGAGCGGCAACGTTCAAGGCGCGATGCTCGCCCAGCCGTTCGACCTCGAAGCCGAAGCGAACGGCATGCACGCGCTCGACACGTCGTACGCCACGATGAAAGACTGGATGTTTAAGACGGTTTTCGTTAACAGCGCGTGGGCGGCGGCCAACCGTCCGACGGCCGTCAAGGTCCTGCGGGCGCTGCGTAGCGCAATCCGGTTCGGTTACGCTCAGCGCGAGCCGACGGTGGCGGTCCTCATCGAGGCGACGCATGCGAGCCCCGCGATTGCGCGCAGCACCTACGACATCGACTTCGGCACGTGGCACGCGTTCGAACCGGATCTCAAGATGAACGAACGTGGATTACTGAACGTGGCTCGCGCGCAGGTCGCGTTCGGCGTCCTCACCGAGATGCCCAAGATCGGCGACATCTATGACGGTTCGTTTGCGGCTGCAGCGGCGCGCTGAGCGCAACCGGCCCCGCGTGGGCTGGGTTCCAGCGACGTGACCGTACCGCCGGGCGCGCTGACCGCGCCCCTCGCCGACCCGCAAGCCGTCGAGGCGCTCGCCGCCTTCGGCAGATTTGCGTCGGCCCGCGGCTGGATCGCCGCAACGTCCGGCAACTTTTCGTGCCGCCTGGATGCGGATCACGCGTTGGTTACCCGCTCGGGTATCGATAAGGGTGCGATCGGCGCGGGCGACGTGGCCGTGGTTCCGCTCGCCGGACCGATTCCGGCCGGGATGTCGGCCGAGACGCCCCTCCATCTCGCGCGTTATCGCGCATCGGCCGCGACCGGCGCGATCGTGCACGTCCACACGATCGCGGCCACCGTGCTTTCGCGCGCCGATGCGGCGAGCGGCCGCGTGCGCTTCAGCGGCTTCGAGATGCAGAAGGCGTTGAGCGGCGTCGCCACGCACGAAGCCGTCGTCGATTTGCCGGTGTTTGCCAACGATCAAGATACGGTGGCCCTTGCCGCAACGATTGAGGGCCGCCTCAACGGCGCTGCGGCCGTGCCGGGATACTTGCTCGCCGGACACGGACTCTACGCCTGGGGCGCAACGATGACCGATGCGCGCCGCCACCTCGAAGGCCTGGAATTCTTACTGGCGTGTACGCTGGAAGAACGGAGACTGCAACGATGACCACCGCAACTGCCGTGCAATCCAAACTCAACGTGTACGACGAGAACGTGCCGGCCCAGCCGCTGGTCGCAACGACCGACGGCGCCGAGATCGCGCGTCTGCTCGGCGAGGTGGGCGTGCGTTTCGAACGCTGGACGGCCGATCACGAACTCGCCGCGGACGCCGATTCGGCCGCGGTGCTCGCCGCATACGCCACGTCGGTGAAACGCGTGCAAGCCGACGGCGGCTACGGCACCGTCGATGTGCTGCGGCTCGCGAAGGGCACGCCCAACACCGCGCCGATGCGCCAGAAGTTTCTCGCCGAACACGCTCACACCGAAGACGAAGTGCGCTTCTTCGTCGAGGGCTCGGGCGCGTTCTACTTGCACCTGAGCGGCAAAGTGTATCAGGCGATCTGCGTGCGCGGCGATTTGATCAGCGTGCCCGCCGGAACGCCGCACTGGTTCGACATGGGTCCGGACCCGGAGTTCACGGCGGTGCGGTGGTTCAACAACCAAGAGGGCTGGGTGCCGCAGTATAGCGGAACCGAGATCGCGGCGCGCTTCCCGAAATACGAGTGATTTCCACTAGCGCCATCGTCACCGACATCGAGGGGACGACCTCCGCGATCTCGTTCGTCAAAGACGTGCTCTTCCCGTATGCCGACGAGCATCTCGATGCATACGTGGCCGCCCATCGCAACGATCCGGTCGTCGCCCATGCGATGACCGAAGCCGCCGTCGAAGCCGGCGATCCGGATGCCGATGATGCCACGATCCTCGCGCAACTGCACGCATGGATCGCCGCCGACCGCAAAGCGACGCCGCTCAAGACGCTGCAAGGATTGATCTGGGCCGAAGGCTACGCCAAGACGGGACTCCTCGGCCATGTGTATCCCGACGTTCCGGCCGTTCTGCAAACGTGGAATGCCGCGGGCATCGAGCTATACGTGTACTCGTCGGGTTCGATCGTCGCGCAAAAGGTGCTGTTCGCGCACACGTTTGCCGGCGATCTCACGCCGCTGTTCTCGGGCTACTTCGACACGACGACCGGACCGAAGCGCGAAGCCGCATCGTATCTCGAGATTGCCGCCGACACGGGCTTTCATCCGGGCGAGATGTTGTTTCTCTCCGATACCGAGGAAGAACTCGATGCCGCGCGCGAGGCGGGGCTACAGGCCGCGCGGCTGCTGCGCCCGGCCGACACGCCCGCCGGCGCGACGACCAAACATCCGGCCTACGTCGACTTCGCGGCGCTTTCGGCGGACGTCGCCGTGGCGTAAGCCGGCACGAGCGCCAGCACCGCGGTCGTTGCAAGCGCGACGGAACTCTCCAGGCCCAGCACTTCGGTATTGAGCACGAGATCGTAGAGCGCGCAGTCGTACATGTTCGCGTTGAAATAGTGTTGCTGATAGCGCACGCGCATTTCGTCGGTCGTTTTGATGCGGCGCATCGCATCCTCGCGCGCGATGCCGTAGCGTCGCGCCAATTGCTCGATCCGCCACTCGCGGCCCGCCTGGAGCAGGATCGAAAGCACCGGGATGTTCGTCGGGCGCCAGCCGAGCATGCTGACGCCGCCGTGACCGATGATCACGACGTGCCCGTTTTGCGCCTGCTCGAGGACGAGCGCGCGGACGGCGTCGATGATCTGTTCGTCGGGCATCTGCAGGGTCGAGGCGCCCGGCACCATGGCCGTGGCCCGGGCCAGCGTGGCGATGAGGCTCTCACCGAATTTCGGCGGCCGCTCGAGCGTGCGCTCGAGGTAGTCGCTCGAAAATTGATAGCGTTCGGTCAGTTGCGCGATGAACCAGCGCTCGTCGAGCAGGGCCGCGCCGAGGGCCTTGGCCAGGGCGTCGCCGAGCGTTCCGCCGCCGGCGCCGAGTTCGCGTGCGATCGAGACGATCATCCGCTTTCAGAGTACCCGGTTTAGCGCCGCTCGGATAGTACCGCGCGCGATCCGAGCAAATTGAGCGCCAGGACCAGGAACGCGAAGCCGGAGAGCGCCATCACCGTGCGCGTTCCCCAGCGGTCGGCGATCACGCCGCCGAGGATCGAGCCCGGGACCATGCCGACGAGCACGAGGAGCCGGATCACGCCGAAGACGCGGCCGATCATGTCTTCCGGGATGATGCGCATGCGCCAGCCCACGATGCACGTGATTTCGTAGGCTCCGCAGGCGGCGCAGAGGGTAACGCCGCCGACCGCGACCACCAGCGAGTGCGTCCAGATGAGGGGCAGCCAGAAGAGCCCGTCGAGCACGTACGCGATGACGAGGGAACGGCCGAAGGGCCAGTGCGTCCGGCCGGCGAGGAGCGATCCGGCGACCGACCCGAGCGAAAAGCAGCCGAACGCAATGCCGACGGTTTGGTCGCTCGCTCCGAACTCGTGTTTGAGATACGGAATCATCGCGACGAAGCCAAAGACCCCGACCGTATTCATGGCGGTCGCGGAAAGCGTCAGCCTGCGCATCACGCGGTCGCCGAACACGAACCGGAAGCCGGCCCGTACGTCGCGCGCGATCTCCGCGGCCGGTGGAAAACCGCCGGGTTCCTCGGGGCCGAACGACTTGACCGACGCGATCGAGAGCTGCGAGGTGAGATAGGTGACGGCGTTAATCGCCAACGCCGGCAGCGCGCCGACGAGGCCGAAGATCGCACCGCCGACGGGCGGCGCGATGAGGTTCACGCCTTGTTCGGTGGCTACCAGGGCGGCAACGGCGGCCTTGGCGCGGTCCTTACCGAGTAGATAGGGGATGCTCGACGCCTGCGCGCCGAGGAAGATCGCGGCGCAAATGGACAACAGCACGACGCCCGTGTAGAGCAGCGGCAGCGAGAGGACGCCGCGCCAGAGGGCCAGCGTGAAGAGCGTCATGATCAGGAACCGCACGGCATCCGACCCGAGCATGAGCGTGCGGCGGTTCAGACGATCGGCCAGGGAGCCTCCGAGCAGGCTGAAGAGGGCGAACGGCAACACTTCGAGCGCGAAGGTGAGGCCCAAGGCCACGGCGGAGCCCGTGAGGTGGAAGACGAGTAGTGGAACTACCAGCGTACGGAGGCCGTCGCCCAGGTAGCTGAGTGCCTGGCCGGCATAGTAGCGGCGGAATTCTGACGAGCGGAAAATGCTCTCCGCGTCACGTGCGGTTCGGACCATTGTTAACGTTCCCAGATGGTGCGGCGAGTGGAGAGGCGCGTTGTGCGCGGGCCGTCAATACCAGGGGGGACGCTAATGAGTCATGGTATCCGGACCGTACCGTTTTGCTGGAGAAACACCTCTATTGGACCGCACCATGAGTCCGCGTCTCCATTGCTGAATAGTCGTCCCTGTAGTCGCCCCTCGCTTAGAGAGTTTCGTCGGACAATTTCCTATATCGCCCGCGGTTTTGCATCGGCAAAAGGATCGAGATGGTAGTCGCGATCATCGATGTCAGCGAGACCAACCAGAAAGCGTATGCCCACATTCTTTCGCGCATCGGCGACGTGAAGGTTAAGCCGTTCACGTCTCCCGATGCAGCGCTCGTTTGGTGCGGCAAACAAGAACACGATCTGGTGATCCTCGATTACCGCATGGGACAAACCGAGGGCATGGACGGACTCGAGTTCGTCAAGGCGTATAACAAGGCGCACGGCGAAACGCAAACGCCGCTCGTCATGATCACCGGTGAGAAGGATCGCGAGATCCGTCACCGCGCGCTCGAACTCGGCGCCAGCGACTTTTTGAACAAACCCGCCGATCCGGTCGAGTTTCTGTCGCGCGTGAAGAATTTGCTCGCGCTGCGCGAGAGCCGTAAGAAGCTCGAGAGTTACGCCGCATCGCTGGCCGCCGACGTTGCGCGCGCGACGAAAGAAATCGCCGATCGCGAAGAAGAGACGATCAACCGGCTGACGCGCGCCGCGGAATTCCGCGATAGCGAAACCGGCTTGCACATCGTGCGCATGGGCAAGTACGCCGAAGTGCTGGGCCGCACGCTCGAACTCGATTCGGAAGATCAGCGTTTGCTGCGCCTGGCGACGCCGATGCACGACATCGGCAAGGTCGCGACGCCGGACGGCATCCTGCTCAAAGAAGGCCCGCTCAATCCCGATGAGTGGGAGATCATGAAGAAGCACGCGCGCGCCGGCTACGACATCCTCGTCGGCAGCTCATCGAAAGTGCTGCAGCTGGCCTCGCAAATTGCGCTGCGCCACCACGAGCGCTGGGACGGCACCGGCTACCCCGATCATCTGCGCGGAACGCAGATCCCGCTGGCCGCGCGCATCGCTGCAGTCGGCGACGTGTTCGACGCGCTGATCTCGAAGCGTCCGTACAAGCGCGCATGGACCACCGACGAAGCGCTGCGCGTGATCCAGAAATCGTCCGGTTCGCACTTCGATCCGATGGTCGTCGATGCGCTCAACGCGAGTTGGAACAAGTTCCTCGACATTCAGAAAGAATTTGCGGACACCGGTCACGCGGCGTAACATGATCGATCTCCGCAGTATTCGCTACGTGCGTATAGGCACGCCCGATTTGGGTGAAGCGACGAACTTCGCGACGAAGGTGCTCGGCCTCGAAGCGGCCGGCCGCGAACGCGGCATGGCGTACTTCCGCAGCGATGACGAACGCGATCACACGATCTGCTACGTCGAGGGCGATCCGGCGCAGCACGCGACCGCGTTCGAAGTCTCGGAGAACGCCGATCTGCAAGCGATCGCCGGCGAGATCGAACGCGCCGGCTATCCGGTGCACGCGGGTACGGCCGCCGAACGTGAAGCTCGCCGGGTGCTGGACTATATTTCGTTCGTCGATCCGAGCGGTAACCCGATGGAGATCGTGTGGCGCGCGCAAGCCGGCAACCGCCGCTATTTTCCGGCGCGCGACGCCGGGATCACCGGTTTCAGCCACATCGGTCTGCGCACGACCGACGCGCGCCGTGACGAAGCGTTTTGGACGCGCGTGTTCAACGCGCGGCCCAGCGACTGGATCGGCGAGGCGCCGCTCTTGCGCATCAACGAGGTCCACCACACGATCGCGCTGTTTCCGAGTACGTATGCCGGCGTGCAGCACATCAACCATCAAGTCGAGACGATCGACGACGTGATGCGTTCGTGGTATTTACTGCGCGAGCAGCGCGGCATCCGGATCGTATTCGGGCCGGGCCGTCACGCCTCGTCGGGCGCGGTGTTTCTGTATTTCGAAGCGCTCGACGGCATGATCTACGAGTACTCTTCCGGCGTCATGATCATCGACGACGAAGCCTCGTACGTACCGCGCCAGTTTCCGTTCACGGCGGAATCGTTTTGCATGTGGGGATCGAAACCCGACATCGTCGAGTTCCGCAAATCCGACCCCGAGGCCCTACCCACGCTGTAGACCTTACCTCGCGCTGAAGTAGCGCTTCATGGGGTCGAAATAGTTCTCTTGCCAGCCGCCGTCTTCGTAGCCGGTGTGGCCGTCGGGCACGTTGTCGTGATGTAAGAAGATGCGCGTATTCGGGCCTTCTGCCTTGAACGTGACGGTGATGCGCGAGTCCGGATCGGCTGCGGTGAACTTCGTCGTGCGCCAGCTCTGCACGATCTTCTTGCCGGGCACGAGTTCGAGGTTTTTGCCGGTGATGTAGCCGTCCCAGGCCTCGAAGGGGGCGCCGACCGTGGGTGAGATGTCGGCGTCGCCGCCGGTCATTTCAGAGTGCGATTCGCCGTGCAGCCAGGCGTCGTAGATCTGCTGCGGGGTGGCCGGTATGACGTCTGAGACCTCAAAACTGAATGGCATGCCGTTGTCCCCTTCGCCGCCGCACTGGAAAGTATGCGTTCGGGCTGATATGATGGAGCGATGATTGCCCCAGAAGTAGCCGTGGATTGGAGCGATTGGTTTGCCGGTCGCGTGTCGCGCATGCACGCATCGGAGATTCGCGAACTGCTCAAGCTCCTCGAGCGGCCCGATGTCGTGTCGTTCGCCGGCGGCATCCCCGATCCGGCGTTGTTCCCCATGGATGCGATCCGCGCGGCGTACGACGGGATCCTCGGCGATCCACAACTGGGACCGGCAGCGCTGCAGTACTCGGTGAGTGAAGGCTATGCGCCGCTGCGCCGTTGGATCGTCGAGTACATGGCGAGTCGCGGCGTGTCGTGTGAGCTCGAGAACATCGTCATCACGTCGGGCTCGCAGCAAGGTCTCGATTTTATTGCGAAGCTGTTCATCCATCCCGGCGACACCGCGCTCGTGCAAGAACCGACGTATCTCGGCGCGTTGCAGGCGTTCAACGCATACGAGCCGCGCTACGATGTGCTCTTTCGCGCGGGCGGTACGGCCGATGCGTATCGCCGTCAAGCCGCGGAAAACGGCGGCCGCGTTGCGTTCGCCTACGTCGTGCCGGAGTTTGCAAATCCCACCGGTGAGACGCTCACCGATGCGCAGCGTCGCGAATTGCTCGCGCTCGCGACGGAACTCGACGTTCCCGTGCTCGAAGACGCGGCGTACGAAGCGCTGCGCTACGAGGGCACGAAACCGGCGTCGTTGGCGGCGCTCGACATCGCGCAGCGCGGCAGCATCGAACGCAGCCGCGTGATCTATTGCGGTACGTTCTCCAAAACGGTTTCGCCGGGACTGCGCGTGGGCTGGATCTGCGCGGCGCGCGACTTCGTACACAAGATCGTGCTCGCCAAACAAGCCGGCGATCTGCACAGCGCAACGCTCAATCAAATGGCGATTCTGCGCGTGGTGAGCGACGGCTTCAACGAGCACGTCGCGTCGCTGCTCCCGCCCTATCGCCGCCGCCGCGACGCAATGCTCGCCGCACTCGCCGCGTCGATGCCGGCCGGCACGACATGGAGCAAGCCGGAAGGCGGCATGTTCGTATGGGTGACGTTGCCCGCGGGTATCGACGGCGCGGAACTGCTCGAACGCTCGCTGCTCGAGGAACGCATCGGCTTCGTCCCCGGCGGCGCGTTCTCGCCGAACGGTGCGGTCCGCAACACGATTCGCCTCAACTACTCGCTCGCTTCCGAAGCCGTCATCGCAGAAGGGGTCGCACGCTTGGGCGCCCTTGTCGCGCGCGTGGTTGCCGAGCAGATGGGTAAACCATCGTCATGACTGTTACCGCACCAGACCTGAACGCGTCGTTCCCGCGCGCCGGCCGCGAGTTGCTCGGCCGCTACACCTGGCTTGGCCGCTTAGCCGACAAAGTGCGCGCCGATCACGCCGGCACCGCGGGCGAATATATCGCCTACTGTGGGCTCTCGACCGGCTTCCTCGATCGCGCGGGCGTATCGGTCGACGACTTCGACGCGCTGATCAAGAAAGACGCAAGCGACGCGGACTTGGTGAGCTACTTCGACAAGCACGTCGATGATGCGCATCGCGAAGCCGCGAACGCCTACGTGCTCGACGACCAGAAGGCGCATCTCGACAAGCAAGACGCCGAAGAAGGCAAAACCGCCGCGTAGTTAGACCGCGACGACCGGCAGCGACATCCGGCCGACGCGATCGATCTCGATCGTGACTTCGTCGCCCGGTTTGATGGGACCGACGCCGGCCATCGTACCGCTGGCGATGATGTCGCCCGATTCGAGCCGCGTTACGGCTGAGCTCATGGCGATGGCTTCGCGAATGCCGACGATCATTTTCGCCGGCGTCGAATGCTGACGCAGCTCGCCGTTCACCCAGAGCTTCATGTTGATGCCGAACGGATCGCCGACCTCGTCGGCGGTCGTGATCCACGGGCCCACCGGACAGAACGTTTCGTAGGACTTGCGCATGACGCGTTCTTCTTTGCCGCGCATCGTCACGTCGATCAAACAGGCGTAGCCGAACACGTGATCGAGCGCGCGTTCGACCGTGATGTGGCGGCCGGGTTTTCCGATGATGATGGCCATCTCGCATTCATGATGAAATTCACGGTCGAGTTTATCCGCGGGAAGCTCGATCGCTCCTCCGGCGCCGATCATCGATGAGTTCGCCTTCATGAAGAAGCCGGCATTGTCGGCCGTCACGCCGCCGGGTATCGCGTACGAGCGGCCGCGCATTTCTTCATGGTGATCGTGAAAATTGCTCGGTAGGGCGAGCAGCTTGTTCGGCCACGGATCCGGCGTCTCGAGCGTGACGGACGCAAGTGGTTTTCCCGTTGCCGAAGCAACGGCCGCTTCGATCTTCGGCTTGAGCGTTTCCCAGGCCGCAATGATCCGCACCATCCCGACCGGCGGCCATTCGCCCGGCTCCACGCCGCATGCGGCGCTTACGTCGTACACGGTCTCATCCCGGACGACACCGATGTGTCCCCCGTCAAATCGCGCGATCTTCATAGCGGCGCGGCGCCGGGGCGGCTAACCGGAATCCACGCTGTTTTCGCGTTGTCCCAACGCATGACGACGACGCCCTTTTCGTTGAGTCCGCGATTGGTGCCGTCCCGGAAGTCGTACGGACCGGTGATGCCCTGATAGCCGTGCAGGTTCGCCATGTAGTCGCGAATCTTATCGGCCGGAGCATCCGCGCCGACGTGTCGCAGTGCGTCGATGAGGATCATCGCCGGATCCCACGGCATGCCCGACTGGAAGTCGGGTTTGATGCCGGCCGCCTTCATGGCCGAGATAAAGTCACGCTGTTGTTGCGTCATGCCCGGTCCGGGTTCCGTCGCCACGTACGCAAAGCCGGGAAACAGCAGTTCTTTCGGCAGAAAGCCCGCGTATTGCGCCATCTGCGCGAAGGTCATGTTGCCGTTCGTCGTGAGAATCGGAACGTCGAGGCCGTCGTCGGACGCGCTGCGCAACACCGTGCCGAACGGCGTTCCCGTCGTCCAGGCGATCAGGGCCTGTGCGTTCGAAGCTTTGACGCGCGTGATCTGCGCCGTGACGGTTACGTCCGTCGGGTTGAAGTGCTCTTTGGCGGTGATCACCATCTCTTTATTTTCGGGCAGTGCGGCGGCGCTCAGAACGCCCGCTTCACCATCCTGCCCGGAGGCATCCGTCGAGGTGATGACGGCGACGCGGCGTATGCCCTTTGCGCGCAGATAGCGAAAATACGCGACACAAAGCTCCGGCGTGCCGACGGTCGCGGTGAATTGGAAGCTGCCCGCCGGCGGATGAACGCCCGGCGAGAGGCAATAGTCGACCGGGCCGTTTGGAAACAACGGCGCCATCGCGCGACAGACGGCAGCGAGATCGGAGCCGAGCATGACCGTTGCCTTCTTGGCGATGATGCCGTTGGTGAGTTCGACGGCGACTTGCGGATTGGTTTGGTCATCTTGAATCACGAAGTGGATGGGCCGGCCTTTGATGCCGCCTTGTTTGTTGATGAGCGCTTCCATCACGGCGAGCGTTTGCTGGTGGATGCGTCCGATGAACGTGCCCGAGCCGGTCAGCGAGAGCAGGACGTCGATGTTGAACGGCGCGTCAGCCGCGGTCGCGCGACTCGCGGGTGCCGCGAGCAGTAGCGCGAGCACGAGTACGAGCGGCTTCCAAGAAAACCGTGATGGCATCATGAGTCTACCTCCTCCAGAAAAGCGAGAACCGTGTCCCATAACTCTGGTGCCTCCCAGAACGGCATGTGTCCTACGCCGGCGGCCACGGTAAGCCGAGAGCCGGGGAGGGCTGCGGCCATCGCTCGCGCGGCGTCGACCTGCGATAGCGCGCCGCGTGCCGCCACATCTTCGGCGCCGATCAGCACCAAGGCCGGAACGGCAACGTCCGCGGCGATCTCGAGCGCTGCGTAGCCGCGGCGCGCTTCGGCATGGCTGAGAAAGTTTTCAAGCGTGCCCTGGCCGAACCAGAGCGCGTCGCTTAGCGCAGCTGCCGCCGCCGGCCGGTCGCGTGCGAACGATGGATGAGCCGACGTGGCGGGATAGGCGCGGATATGCGCCTCGAACCCGATGTCCTCGACGTCACGCTGCACGCCGTCGCTCGGCGACGGCGCTGATGCTGGAAAGCCGAGACTCGGAGCGGCGAGCGTCAACGAGCGCACGCGGCCAGGGTGCTTGCGAGCGACGGCGAGTGCGACGGCCGCACCGTTGGCATAGCCGACGATATGCACGCGCTCCAAGCCGAGCGTATCGGTCAGCGCGAGCAGATCATCGCCCATCGTTTCAACCGTGTACGGCAGCCTCGTTGCGGCACTGCTGCCGATTCCTCGATGGTTAAATGCCACGACGTCGTGCGCTGCGCTCAGTTCCGGCACGCCGCTGAGTCGCCACGCATCGAGCGGCCACCACGTCGGCGATGAGAAGATGACGGGCGTTCCGGCGCCTTGGCGCACATATTCGACGGCGCGCCCGTCAATGTCGGCGATCGGCATTGGGTCTCGTTCCGGTAGCGACGGCCGCCGGGCCTGGGGGAAGGGGGAATTATAGTGCGCTCATAAATGAACGAACACCAATTCCTTAACGGAAGGCCGGCAATGAACTACCAGAGCGTTGCGGCGGCGGGCGATCTTGCCGACGGCGAGATGCGCGCCGTGCGGGTGGGCGGCAAAGACGTGCTCCTGGCCAACGTTGCCGGCGAATTCTACGCCGTGGACGGCATCTGCTCGCACGCCCTGGGCTATTTAGACGAAGGGTCGCTCGCCGGTTATACGATTCACTGCCCGTTGCACCGCGGGTCGTTTGACATTCGCACGGGCGCGCCGCTGAGTGCGCCCGCGACGGTACCGATACGCTGTTATCCGGTCAAAATCGAAGCCGCTCAGGTCTGCGTGGCGACGGAGTAACCCATGGGCGCCTATTTTCGATTCTTCGAACGCCGCACGGAGCGGCAATTTGCCGCCGACGCTACCCGCGGCGTTATCGCACCCACGATCGCAGCCATCGGCATTCCGCGCTCGGACGACGTCGTTACCGACCGCCGCCAATTGGTGCCGCCGCTCGGGTTACGCGAATACTGGTATCCGGTGTTGCCGGCTTGGCGCGTTCCCAAAAAACGTCCGCTCTACTGGCGCATGCTCGGCGAGGAACTCTCGCTCTTCCGCGATCGCGATGGTTCGATCGCGGCGGTGGGCGACGTGTGTCCGCACCGCGGCGGGAGCATGTCGCGCGGCTCGTGCTTCTTTCCCGGCACGATCTCGTGCCCATATCACGGGGCCACCTTCGATGCATCCGGGGAGTGCAAGGCGTTTTTGCCCGAAGGCCCTGACTCGAAGATGGTGGGCAACCTGCACATCAAGACGTATCCGACGCGAACGTTGCGCGGGTATGTGTTCGTCTGGATGGGCGCGGGCGAACCCGAGCCGATCGAACACGACGTGCCGCCGGAATTCTTCGAGGTGGGCACGCCGGCGACGATTCTGCTGACCACGTACACCTACTGGCAGTGCAACTGGATCCTCGCGATCGAAAACCAGAACGACTCGCACAACGGGTTTTACGCGCATCGCAACTCGTTGATGCAGTTGACGAAGCGGCGCGGCCGGGCGCGTTCGCCGCTCGGTCCGCGCTCGAAGCTCTTGCTCGACCGGGCGCTCATTCCGCTGATGATGAATCAGACCTACTACAAGGATGAGACCGGAGCCGAGCCCTATCAGCTCCACTATCCGGAAGTCGGCGCGTTCCCGGTTGGTCAGTGGCGGCGCTGGGTTTGGGCGCTGTTCGCACCGTGGTACCGCTTGCTGAACTCGGCCGCCCGCGCATCGTATGCATCGAGCGAGGAGTGGGGCGAGAGCCCCGGCTCGAGCTTGTGGCATCTGCCGAGCATGGTTCGGGTTAATTTCGGCCAGTTTGCGTATACGCGCGCGGCCGTGCCGGTAACCGAAAACATCTCGCGCATCGTTTACTTTCACCATCGTCCGCGCGCTAAGACGGCCATCGGACGGTTCTTTCAAGTCGTGTGGTACTACGCATATTTCAACTGGTGGCTGCACTACAATTTTTCGAGTCAAGACGGTGCGATTGCCTCGCCCTGCCGCTACTGGACGGAAGAGAACCTTGCGCCGACGGATTCGCATCTGGTGTTGCTGCGTAAACTGATCACCGAACGATCGCGTGACGTTCTCAAGCGCGGCAACAAGCCCGGTACGGCCGTGCAAACGCCGGGCGCGGAGGAGAAGTTCTACCAAGAACAACGTCGCCTCGGCATCGATGTCGAGAACTCGCTTGAAGAAGCGGCTGCGGTGATCGACACCGGTGTTGACAAAGGCTCCGTCGTCTTCGGAATTCCCACCCGATGACGCGTCTCAAAGACAAGGTTTCGATCATTACCGGAGCGGGCCAAGGCATCGGCCGCGCGACGGCGCGCCGCTTTGCGGACGAAGGCGCGATCGTCATCGTTGCGGAGATGAACGCCGCGGCCGCCGATCGCACGGTCGGCGACGTTCGCGCGGCAGGCGCCGCGGCCCAATCGTTCATCGGCGATCTCTCGACGTATGCCGCGGCGGAAGCACTGGTGGAATTCGCTATCGCCCAGTTCGGCCATCTGGACGTGCTGGTAAACAACGTCGGCGGAGCGACGGCGCTGAAGCCGTACCACGAGTGGGATCCGGACGACATCGTGGCAGAGATGAATCGCAGCATTCTTCCTACGCTCTGGTGCTGCCGGGCGGCGTTGCCGCACATGGTAGCGCGTAAGTATGGGCGCATCGTCAACGTCGGCGCCGATTCGGCGCGCAACGGCTTGTGGGATCGCGCGCCCTACAACGTCGGCAAAGGCGGCGTCATGGCGCTCACGACATCGATTGCCCGCGAGACGGCCGCGTTTGGGATTAACTGCAACTGTCTCTCGCCGGGCTTTACCGACACGGCAACGGATCGGCTCGTCGAACGCGGCATCCGCACCGCGCAGGCTTCTGAATATTTGCAGCGCTTGAATCAAATGCAGATGGATATCACGCCGATGTCGCGGCCGGCGACGTCCGAAGAACAGGCCGCAGCGATCGCGTTCCTTGCCTCCGACGACGTCGGTCACATTACCGGACAAGTGCTGAGTTCGAGCGGTGGGATGAACATGCAATGAGCAGAACGATCGAAATACCGGTCCTCATCGTAGGCGCCGGACCGGTTGGGCTCGGCCTTGCGCTCGATCTGGGATGGCGCGGCATTCCGTGCATGGTCATCGAGCGGCTGGCCGATTTGACCGGCGGCATCAAGATCAATCCGCGTGCCGCGGCCATAACGCCGCGCTCGATGGAGTTTTGCCGGCGCTGGGGCGTTGCGGATGCGGTTCGGAACTCGCCGTTTCCCAAAGACATGCCGTTCAACATCATCTACTGCACGTCGCTCGACGGCTTCACGATTTACAAACAAGAAGCGCCGTCGATGAACGATCGGGTACCGCATCCGATGAGCCCGGAGACGCGCCAGCGCTGCCCGCAAATCTGGTTCGATCCGATGCTCATCGACGCTCTCGCGCAGTATCCGGAGAGCACGTTTCATCAACCGTGGGAACTCGAGTCGTTTGACGACACCGGTAGCGAAGTGCGCGCGAACGTGCGCGATGTGTCGACCGGCGAAGCGATCGTCGTCGTTTGCAGCTACCTCGTCGCTTGCGACGGCTCGGGCAGCGGCGTGCGCGCGGCGCTCGGCGTGTCGACCGGCGGCGAGGGGCTGCTCACGCACGCCGTCAACGTGGTGCTCGATTTCCCCAATTTCTTGCAGCACCATGACAAGGGGCCGGCCGAGCGCTTTATGTTCGTCGATGAGAACGGCGTGTGGGCCGACCTCAGCGTGATCGATGGACGCGAGCACTGGCGCTTTGGTTTGAGCGGGACGAAGAACGAGGTCCGGTGGGAACGCGAAGATCTCGTGCGTGAAATCCAGCGCGCCGTCGGCCTCAAGGTGAATTTCGACATCGTCGCGCTTGCGCCATGGCGCCGGCGCGAGGTGACCGCCGACCGCTTTCGCGTCGGTCGCGTCTTCTTAGCCGGCGACGCGGCGCACGCGATGGCGCCCAATTTGGGTTTGGGCATGAACACGGGCCTGGCGGACGCGTTCGATCTCGGTTGGAAACTCGAGGCCGCTCTGCGCGGCTGGGCCGGAACGTACTTGCTCGATTCGTACGAAGCCGAGCGCCGTCCGGCGGGGATTCGCAACGCGGTCGCTTCGACCGAAACGTTCAAGCGCTGGATTTCATCGACGGCTGATTACGAGCACGTTCGCGATGCCGGACCGGTGGGAGAAGCGGCGCGCGCGAGCGTGCAGGCGCACGTGAAGGCGGCGTTGCCCGATGGCTGGGACACGATTGGCCTCGCGATGGGGTACCGTTACGACGACTCGCCGATCGTCGTTCCCGATGGAACACCGGTGCCGATCGAGCGCGGCCTCGGCCACTACGAACAGACGGCGCGTCCGGGTGCGCGGGCGCCCCACGTTCCACTCGCCGATGGAACCTCGACCATCGATTGGTTCGGCCGCGGGTTCACGTTGTGCCGCTTCGCCGCCGCCGATGTCAGCTCGATCGAGCGCGCCGCGCGGGATCGCGGCGTTCCACTAACGGTGGTCGACTCGCGCGACGAGCGCGTGCGCGCCGCGTACGATCGCGACCTCGTTCTGGTACGACCCGACGGACACGTAGCGTGGCGGTCAAACGACCTGGGCGACGATCCGTCCGCGCTGATCGATCGCATCCGCGGTGCCCAAACGGCCGACCTATGCGTGTAGATCTCCCGATGGGGCGGCGCGAGCGCGGCAAGGTCGACAAACGCCGGCGCATCATGGCCGCGGCGCGGACCGTGTTCGGCGAGAAAGGCTATGATGCGGCGACCCTGCGAGAGATCGCCGAGCGGGCCGACGTGGCGATCGGAACCCTGTTCATTTACGCCACCAACAAGCGCGATCTGCTGATGATGATCGTGAACGACGAACTCGACGAAATCTCCAAGACCCCGCAAGCGCCCCCGGAGTCTGGCCACGATGTGGTCGACGACCTGCTCGCGTTCTTTCGTCAGCGGTACGAGTTTTGGGTAGACGATCCGGAGCTGGCGCGGGCGGCGATGCGCGAAATGAATGCGCCGTACGTCGAGAGCACGGAAATTGGGATCGAACTGCTGCGCGGACTTCGGCGCCGCGCGCAGATCGTCGAGTGCGTCGCCCACATTCTGCGCATGCGCTCCGCGATCGATAACATCACCTATGCCGACGACCTCGACGTGGTCGCCTGGTTCTTGACCGACATCTACTTGAGCGAAGTGCGTCTCTGGCTAAACGATGAGCGCCCCACGGTTGAAGGCGGCATCGGGCGCCTGCGACGCATGTTCGCGCTCGCCACCACCGGCGTCGTCCGCCCCCCTTTGGAGGTTTTTCTTACGTGAAGCGCCCCCTCGCACGACGTGCCTTTCCCGCGCTCTTTGCGGCGTTGCTCCTGCTGCCGGGCCCGCCGGCTGCCGCCGCGCCCGAGGAGCCCTACGAAATCACCTCGATTCTCTCGCTCGCGGGCCCCGTGGCGTTTACCGGCCGCGCGATGGCGCAGACGTTGCACGTCATCGAAGGCATGGTGAACGCGTCGGGCGGCATTCAAGGACATCCGCTGCGGATCAACGTCCTCGACGATCAATCGAGCCCGCAGATTGCGGTCCAACTCGCGAACGGCGCCGTTGCGGCAAAGTCGGCCGTGATTTTGGGCCCGGGGTTTGCCTCGACATGTCTTGCCCTGCAAGCGCTGATCGCGGCGAACGGCCCGGTCGAATACTGCTTTTCACCGGCGATCCGGCCGGCGCGCGGCGGCTATTTGTTTTCGGCGAGCATCAGCGGCGACGATCAAGCGAAAGGGTTCTTGCGTTTCTTTCGCGCGCGGCACTGGAATCGCGTCGCATTTCTCTCCACGACGGATGCCACCGGACAATCCTACGACCGTTCGTTCGCGTATTTGATGGCGTTGCCGGAGAATCGCTCCTTGATCTCGGTCGCTCACGAAAATTTCAGCGCCAGCGACATCTCGATTACGGCGCAGCTCGAACGCGTTAAGGCCGCCAAGCCCGACGTCGTGATTGCGGCGTGTTCGGGAGCGCCGTTCGGTACCGTCGTCCACGGTGCGTTCGATACCGGCCTCGGTTTGCCGATCGCCACGTTGTTTTCCAACATGACCTTCGCGCAAATGGACCAATACAAAGCGTTTCTTCCGGAGACGCTGCTCTTTGCGGGTCCGCGATCGATGTCGCCGACCGGCACGAGCGCCGGCCCCGTTCGCGATGCGCAACAGCGCTATTTCGCCGCCTTCAAAGCGGCCGGCGTTCGCCCGGACTCCGGGAACAATTTGGCCTGGGACGGCACCTGGATCGTGATCGATGCACTGCGTCACCTCGGCGTAAAGGCTACCGCGTCCCAAGTGCGCGACTACATCGACAATTTACACGGCTGGGTCGGGGCGAACGGCGTTTACGACTTCGGCGATAGCGAGCAGCGCGGCATCGGTATCAACGGTTTGCTCATCGAGCGCTGGGATCCGGCGACGCGGAGTTTCTTGGCCATTGCGCGGCCTGGTGAAGGGCCCAACTAGGGCTCAGGAGGTCCCCTATGTTTATCCGAAACGCCTGGTACGTTGCAGCGTGGGCCGATGAACTCGATGAACGGCCGCTCGGGCGCACGATCCTCGGTGAACCCGTCGTCCTCTTTCGTGATGCGAACGGGCAGCCCGCTGCTCTGCAAGATTTTTGCAAACATCGCGGAGCACCGCTGAGCGCCGGCCGCGTCACCGGCGCCGGGCTCGAGTGCGGCTATCACGGCCTCGTCTACGCCGGCGACGGTCGCTGCGTCCGGATTCCCGGACAGACGCACATCCCCGAGCGAGCCGGCACGCGCAGCTACCCCCTGGTTGAAAAGGATGCGTGCCTCTGGATTTGGATGGGCGACGCCGCCGCCGCCGATCCGGCGGAGATTCTCGATTTCCCTTACCACTCCGATCGGAAATGGCCGCACAAGCACACGATGTATCCCGTCGCGGGGAATGCAACGCTGCTGATCGACAACCTCATGGATCTCACGCATCTCGGTTACGTTCACGCGACGACGATCGGTGGAAATCCAAGCGCGCACGTCGATGCGAAGACGGATGTCAAGACCACCGAACACGGTGTAAAGTTCACGCGCTGGCTACTCGATATTCCAGCCGCTCCGACGATTCGCAAAGCCGTGCCGGAACTTGGGGAGACGATCGACCGCTGGCAAGAGTTCGAGTTCATCGCTCCGGCGTGTATCGTTCAGTGGAGCGGAAGCGTCGATGCCAACACCGGTGCGTACGATAAAGGCAAACGCGACGGTGGCTTTCAGGCGCGGCTCTTCCACGCGATCACGCCCGAGACCGAAGCGAGCTGCCATTACTTCTGGTCGGGCGCCAACGGTTATCGTATCGACGACCCGCAGGCGACGGAAGATCTCTTCAGCGAACTGTGCCGGGCTTTCGATCAGGACATGGCGATGATCGCAGCGCAGCAACAACGCATCGCCACCTTCGGGGAAGACGGCTTGGTGAATATCGTGGCCGACGCCAGTCGCGTCCACATGCGGCGCGTGCTGGAACGGATGGCGGCTGCCGAACGAACACCCCCGCGAGAAGCGGCGACGGTTTAGGGCGGCTGCCATATGCCGACGTTGACCGGAAAAGCGATCATCATCACCGGCGCCGCTCAAGGCATCGGCGCCGTCCTCGCCGCGGCGCTGGCTACCGAGGGGGCGCTGGTGGCCGTGTCGGATGTGCGCGATTGCAGCGAGGTTGTCGATCGCATCACGCTAGCGGGTGGCCAGGCCATCGGCATCGGGGCCGACGTCAGCGATGATGCAGCTTGTTCGGCCCTTGCGAAGAAGACGTTCGATGCCTACGGCAGCGTCGACGGGCTCGTGACCAACGCCGCGATTTTTTCGTCGCTCGAGCGGAAGAGCTTCGATCGGATAACGGTGCCCGAGTGGGATCAGGTGATGGCCGTCAACGTGCGCGGCGTCTTTAACTGCGTGCAAGCCGTGGTCCCGTACATGAAGGAGCGTGGCTACGGGAAGATCGTGAACGTCTGTTCGACGACGGTGTTTGCCGGCGCTGCGGGACTACTGCATTACGTTACATCCAAGGGTGCCGTGCTTGCCTTTACGCGTGCGCTGGCCCGCGAAGTCGGGGAATTCGGCATTCGCGTCAACGCCTTCGCTCCGGGCTTGACGATGAGCGAGGGCGTGCGCGCAAATGAGGCCCGGGTCGCGCCGCAGGCCAAGGCCGCCCCGCAACTGCGCGCACTCAAGCGCGAGCAGATTCCGGAAGATCTCGTCGGTACGCTGCTGTTCTTAGTCTCGCCCGAAAGCGATTTCATGACCGGGCAAACGCTGGTGGTTGACGGCGGACATATCATGCGCTGACGTTCGGTGGTAGGCTCACGACGTTTACTCTCACGTTTTTGGAGATCGCGGCATGACCGGGACAACTACCACGCTCGAAGCGGGCGCATACATCGATGTCGACGGCCACTCGACGCACTATCATGAAGCGGGCGCGGGCGATACGGTCGTGCTCATTCACGGATCCGGCCCCGGCGTTACCGCGTGGGCGAATTGGCGCACCACGATTCCGATGCTCGCCCAGTCCGCTCACGTGCTCGCACCGGACCTGCTCGGCTTCGGCTACAGCGCGCGTCCGGCCGATGCGCGCTATAGCAAGGACGTATGGGTCGACCATCTGCTCGGTTTTCTGCGCGCGAAGAACGTGCAGCGCGCACATGTTGTCGGCAACTCGCTCGGCGGCGCACTGTCGCTGGCCCTCGCGGTGCGCGAGCCGGAACGCGTCGGCCGCATGGTGCTCATGGGCGCGGCCGGCCTGCCCTTTCCGGTAACTGATGGTCTGGCCGCGGTGTGGGGCTACGAGCCCGGACTCGAGGCGATGCGCGAGTTGATTGCCGAGTACTTCGCCTACAACTCCGCGCTTGCCACGGATGATCTCGTGCGGCTGCGTTTCGAAGCCAGCCGCCAGCCGGGCTTTCAAGAATCGTACCGGCAGATGTTCCCGGCGCCGTTTCAGCGCTACCTCGATGCGCTCGCCACGCCCGATTGCGACATCGCTGCGATCGCTGCGCCGACGCTGTTGTTGCACGGCCGCGAGGATAAGGTCGTTCCGCTCGACGTTAGCTTGCGGCTGCTCGAACTCATTCCAAACGCCGAGCTACACGTGTTCGGTAAATGCGGCCACTGGACGATGATCGAGCGCGCGCAAGGGTTCAACTCGCTGGTGTCCCAATTTCTCGCGCTCGGCATGCCGGTTTAGGAGGGTACGCATGGGCGACATTCTGGGCCTCGGCATCTCGCACTATCCGATGTTCGCACTCACCGATACGAACATGGCCGATCTGCTGAAATACACGCTGGCGGATCCCGACATTCCCGACGCCGCGAAGGTACCGGCGAATTGGCCGGCGGCGATGCAGCAAGAGTGGGGCACGGATGCCGGCGTGACCGGTGCCGCTCGCCATCGCACGCAGCTCGAACACGGCTTCCGGCGCGCGCGCGCCGCGCTCGACGCGTTCGCGCCGGATTTCGTGCTGGTGTGGGGCGACGATCAGTACGAGAACTTTCGCGAGGACGTGATCCCGCCGTTCTCGATCCTGGCGTACGAATCGCAAACGCTGCAGCCGTGGAAGCACGTGCCGGGCCCGCTCGCCGGCAAGCCGAACGCCTGGGGCGAGTCGCTCGAAACGACCATCGTCGTGAACGGCGCGCCCGATGCCGCGCGGGCGCTCGTGTCGGACCTGATCGAGGACGACTTCGACGTCGCATATTCGTACAAGCCGTTGCATTTTCAAGGCTTGGCGCACGCGTTTCTCAACGCCGTGATGTATCTCGATCTCGATCGCAGGGGCTTTCCGTATCCGGTCGTGCCGTTCGCGGTGAACTGCTACGGTCGCAAAGTCGTCAGCTTTCGCGGTTCGCTCAGCCGCTTCGCTGATGCCGGACGCCGGGCCGATCCGCCGTCGCCCTCACCGCGGCGCTGCTTCGATTTGGGGCGCGCCGTCGCGCGGGCGGTGGCGCGCAGCCCGTATCGCGTCGCGCTGTGCGCGTCGTCGAGCTGGTCGCACGCGTTTCTCGTGGACAAGACGTGGCGGCTCTTTCCCGACATCCAGAGCGACCGCCGGCTCTACGGTCTGCTCGAGAGCGGCGACCTCGCGGCTTGGCGCGACGTGCCGCTCGCGGCGGTCGAGGAATCGGGTCAGCACGAAATGCTGAACTGGTTTTGCCTAGCCGGGGCGATGTACGAACTTCGCGCGAAACTCGAGTGGTCCGAGTTCGTCGAGTCGCACGTCTACAATTCCAACAAGGTGACGGCCATTTACGAACCGCTCTCCGTATAAGGGGTAACCGCGTGCTAACACGTGACGTCGATGGGCTT
>Ga0182013_10000278_pt1 | contig 69879 bp, 53 predicted proteins | sample 612S2MmetaG_FD_120487 | JGI IMG/M metagenome (GOLD analysis project Ga0182013, IMG submission 120487) | Permafrost microbial communities from Stordalen Mire, Sweden - 612S2M metaG | ecosystem: Environmental > Terrestrial > Soil > Wetlands > Permafrost | place: Sweden: Stordalen | collected... | reverse complement strand
CCAGAAGTGCGGCACGTACAACAAGAACACGCCCGACTTCTGCAACAAGTGCGGCGACCCGGTGAGCCTGCAGTTGAAGTACGACCAGCAGGAGTGCGAAGAGCGGGGCATGACCTTCTCGGCACCGTTGAAGGTGACGGTGCGGTTGACCATCTACGAGAAGGACGCGGAGACGGGCAACAAGAGCATTCGCGACATTAAAGAGCAAGAGGTGTTTTTCGGCGACATTCCGCTGATGACGCCCAACGGCACCTTCATCGTGAACGGCACCGAGAGAGTGATCGTCTCGCAGCTTCACCGGTCACCTGGCGTATTTTTTGAGACGGCCAACAACCGCACCTATTTTCTGGGCAAGATCATTCCCTATCGCGGTTCGTGGGTGGAGTTCGAGTACGACCAGAAGAACACGCTCTATGTGCGCATCGACCGCAAGCGCAAGTTCCTGGGCACGATTTTCCTGCGCGCTCTGGGGCTGCGTTCGGACGAAGAAATTCTGAAGACTTTCTACACCGTGGACCGGCTGCATGTGGTGGACGGCAAACTGCAATGGGCAGTGGCGCAGGATGTTCATGCCAGCACGCACCTGCTGGGCGCCAAGCCCGCGCATGCGGTGCTGTCGAAGGGCGAGGAGATCGCGCACTCCGGACGCAAGATCACGCCCAGCACGATGAAGGCGATTCGGGCCGCGGCCATCGACAGGATTGAAGTGGAGGCGGCCGAACTGGACGGCGCGCTGACCGCTTCCGACGTTGTGGATCTGAATACCGGCGAAGTAGTGGTGGAGGCCAACGTCGAGTTGACGGCCGACCGGCTGCACAAGGTGCTGGCCTCGGGCGCGGCGAGCTTCGAGGTCTTCTTCCCGGAGCGCGACGACGTGGGCAACATCATCACCAACACGCTGAAGCGCGATTCGATCCGCAAGCCCGAAGAGGCGCTGATCGAAATCTACCGCAAGCTCAGGCCCGGCGACCCGCCGACCCTGGACACGGCGACGGCCTTGTTCGAGGGCATGTTCTTCGACGCGCGCAAGTACGATTTCTCGCGCGTGGGCCGGTTGAAGTTCAACATCAAGCTCTACGAAAACCAGGACGCCACGCAGCTTGACCATCGCACGCTGACGCCCGAGGACTTTTACGCCACCATCCGCTACCTGCTGAAGCTGCGCAAGAACATCGGCATGGTGGACGACATCGATCACCTGGGCAATCGCCGTGTGAGAGCGGTGGGCGAACTGATGGAGAATCAGTTCCGCATCGGCTTGGTGCGCATGGAGCGGGCCATCAAGGAAAAGATGAGCGTCTATCAGGAGCTTTCGACGGCCATGCCGCACGACCTGATCAACGCCAAGCCGGTGATGGCGGCCATTCGCGAGTTCTTTGGCTCATCGCAGCTCTCCCAATTTATGGATCAGACCAATCCGCTCTCGGAGATCACGCACAAGCGCCGCCTGTCGGCACTTGGACCTGGTGGATTGTCGAGAGAACGCGCGGGATTCGAAGTCCGTGATGTGCACCCGACGCACTATGGCCGCATCTGCCCGATTGAAACGCCGGAAGGGCCAAACATCGGCCTGATCAGCTCGCTGAGCTGCTTTGCGCGCATCAACGAATATGGGTTTATCGAGTCGCCTTATCGCAAGGTGAAGGACTCGCGGATTCTGGATTTTGTGGAGATTGTCAACGCCGGCGAAAGCGGCCTGCGGGTGGGCGACCACATTGAAAAGGAAGAGGCGGGGCGGCTGAATGAAGCGCTGAAGAAGGCGGGCAAGCGGCCCATCGACCACATGCCGTTCAGTTTCTATCTGTCGGCATGGGAAGAGGACAAGCACACCATCGCGCAGGCCAACATCGACTTCAACGACGAGGGCGTAATCACCGAGGATCTGGTGAACGCCCGCCGCCAGGGGAACTTTGTGCTGGTGGCGCGCACCGATGTGGACTACATCGACGTCTCGCCGAAGCAGTTGGTGTCGGTGGCCGCGTCGCTGGTTCCGTTCCTGGAGCACGACGATGCGAACCGCGCGCTGATGGGCGCCAACATGCAGCGGCAGAGTGTCCCGCTGCTGGTGGCCGAGGCGCCGCTGGTGGGCACGGGCATGGAGGGCGTGACGGCACGCGACTCGGGCGCCGTGATTCTGGCCAAGCGCAACGGCATCATCGACTCGGTGGATTCCGAGCGCATCATCGTGCGCGTCGAGGGCGAGCATCATCCCACGCAGCTTTCGCGCGAGGTGGGTTCGGACATCTATCAGCTCATCAAGTTCAAGCGCTCGAACCAGAACACCTGCATCAATCAGAAGCCGGTGGTCCGCGAGGGCGACCGGGTGATCAAGGGGCAGGTGATCGCCGACGGACCTTGTACGGAACAGGGCGAGCTGGCCCTGGGCCGCAACGTGCTGGTGGCCTTCATGCCCTGGCGGGGGTACAACTTCGAGGACGCCATCCTGATCAGCGAGAAGCTGGTGCGGGAGGACTACTACACCTCGGTCCATATTGAGGAATTTGAAATCGAGGCGCGGGACACCAAGCTGGGACCCGAGGAGATCACGCGCGACATTCCGAACGTGAGCGAACATGCGTTGCGCGATCTGGACGAGAGCGGAGTGATCCGCATCGGCGCCCAGATCAAGCACGGCGACATTCTGGTGGGCAAGGTCACGCCCAAGGGCGAGACCCAGCTTACGCCGGAAGAGAAGCTGCTGCGCGCCATCTTCGGCGAAAAGGCAGGCGATGTGCGCGACGCTTCGCTGACCTGCCCCCCGGGCATCGAAGGCACGGTGGTGGACGTGCGCATCTTCAGCCGCAAGGGCCAGGAGAAGGACGAGCGGGCCAAGCTGATCGAGGGCGAATACGTCGCCAAGCTGGAAAAGAACCTGGGCGACGAAATCCGGATTTTGACCGACGAGCGCCTGAAGCGCTTGGACGGGATTCTGGGCGGCAAGGAAGTGTTGGCCGATCTGCACGACGAGCGGACCAACAAGCGTTTGCTGACCAAGGCCGCGATTCTGGACCGCGAAACGATCGAGCGCATCTCGACAAAGAATCTCAAGCGCATCCGCTACGCCGACAAGGACCCCCGCGTCAACGAGCAGATCGACGAGATCGAAGAGATGACTTCGCGGCAGATCGAAGTGCTGCGCAAGATCACCAACGAGAAGATCGCCAAGCTGCAGAAGGGCGACGAACTGCCCCCGGGCGTGATCAAGCTGGTGAAGGTGTATGTGGCCATGAAGCGCAAGCTTTCAGTGGGCGACAAGATGGCCGGCCGTCACGGCAACAAGGGCGTGATCGCGCGCATTCTTCCCGAGGAAGACATGCCGTATCTGCCCGATGGAACGCCGGTGGAGATTGTTCTGAATCCGCTCGGCGTGCCTTCCCGCATGAATGTGGGACAGGTTCTGGAGACGCACCTGGGCTGGGCGGCACACGCGCTGGGCGAGAAGATTGCCGCGCTGGTGAAGGCCAACAGCGATGTGGAGTACACCCGTGAGCTGATGAAGAAGGAGTTCGCCGGAACTGCTGCGCTGCGGCAACTGCTGGAACTGGACGACGAGATGCTTCTTCGCGTCGCAGCCGGCATGAAACGCGGCATCTGGTTTGGCACGGCGGTCTTCGACGGCGCGCAGGAGAGCGAGATCAAGGCGCTGCTGGCTTCGGCCGGTCTGCCTTCCTCGGGCAAGACGGCGCTCTACGACGGCATGACGGGCGAGCAGTTCGAGCAGCCGGTGACGGTGGGCTACATTTACATGCTCAAGCTCTCGCATCTGGTGGACGACAAGATTCACGCGCGTTCCATCGGGCCGTATTCGCTGATCACCCAGCAGCCCTTGGGCGGCAAGGCGCAGTTCGGCGGGCAGAGGTTCGGCGAGATGGAAGTGTGGGCCCTGGAAGCTTATGGCGCCGCTTACATCCTGCAGGAGCTGCTGACGGCGAAGTCGGACGACGTGTATGGCCGTACCAAGATCTACGAGGCCATTGTGAAGGGCGAGGCGGCCATCGAGCCGGGCGTTCCGGAGTCGTTCAACGTGCTGATTCGCGAGTTGCAGTCGCTGTGCTTGGACGTGGAGTTGATCAAGCGCGCGGACCTAGTCAAGAAATTGCCCGCGCCGGAAGTGGCAGCAGTCGCGGATTGATGCATGGTTTCCCACCCTAGCCGCAAAAACAAGAACGCGGCGAGGGTGGGGCACCCAGCGGATTGAGATTTTGGAAGTGTTGTTTCAGGGTCCTTCTTGAAAGCGGCAAACACCGCTTCCCGGGAAGGAAGGACCCCAAAAGAATCCCGGGAAAAGCCGCGGCAGCGGCCGTCAGGCGCTGCCAAGGAGGGTCGCCTTGTTCCGTTCGAACCCGTTTGAGCTTTCCAGTCCGATTACCGACTTTGACGCAATCCGCATCATGCTGGATAGCCCAGAGAAAATCCGCAGCTGGTCGCATGGTGAGGTCACCAAGCCTGAGACCATCAACTATCGCACCTTCAAGCCGGAGCGCGACGGCCTGTTCTGCGCCCGTATTTTTGGGCCGGTAACGGACTGGGAGTGCCTGTGCGGCAAGTACAAGCGCATGAAGCACCGCGGCGTCATCTGCGACAAGTGCGGCGTGGAAGTGACGGTGAGCAAGGTGCGCCGCGAGCGCATGGGCCACATCGAGCTGGCGTCTCCTTGTTCTCACGTGTGGTTCTTCAAGGGTCTGCCTTCGCGCATTGGGCACCTGCTGGACATTTCGCTGCGCGACCTGGAAAGCATTCTCTACTTCGAGTCCTATGTGGTGGTCGATCCGGGCGATGCGCCGGTGAAGGAACGCGAGATCATCAAGGACGAGACCAAGTTCCGCGAACTGGACACACAGTTCCGTCCCTCGGGCTTCAAGGCCATGATGGGCGCCGAAGCCATCAAGGAACTGCTCAAGCGGGTGCAGATCGACGAGCTGGGCATTGAGCTGCGCGAGCGGATGAAGACGGAAACCTCGGCGCAGAAGAAGATCAAGAACGCCAAGCGTTTGAAGGTGGTCGAGGCCTTCCGCAAGAGCGACAACAAGCCGCAGTGGATGATTCTGGACGTGCTGCCGGTCATTCCACCCGAGCTGCGCCCGCTGGTCCCGCTGGACGGAGGCCGCTTCGCGACTTCGGATTTGAACGATCTTTACCGCCGCGTCATCAACCGCAACAACCGGTTGAAGAAGCTGATGGATCTGCATGCGCCGGAAGTGATCGTGCGCAACGAGAAGCGCATGTTGCAGGAGGCCGTGGACGCTCTGTTCGACAACGGCCGCCGCGGCAGGGTGCTCAGGGGCGCGAACAACCGCCCGCTCAAGTCGCTCTCGGACACGCTGAAGGGCAAGCAGGGCCGCTTCCGGCAGAATCTGCTGGGCAAGCGCGTCGACTACTCGGGCCGTTCGGTCATCGTGGTGGGGCCGGAATTGAAGCTGCACCAGTGCGGCCTGCCGAAGAAGATGGCGCTCGAGCTGTTCAAGCCGTTCATCTATCACCGCCTGGAGCAGACCGGACACTGCACGACCATCAAGCAGGCCAAGGAAATGGTGGAGATGCAGGAGCCGGTGGTGTGGGACATTCTTGAGGAAGTCATCAAGGACCACCCGGTGCTGCTGAACCGCGCTCCCACGCTTCATCGCCTGGGCATTCAGGCCTTTGAGCCGGTGCTGGTCGAGGGCAAGGCCATCAAGATTCACCCGCTGGTCTGCACGGCGTTCAATGCCGACTTCGACGGCGACCAGATGGCGGTGCACATTCCGCTGTCGCCTGAGGCGCAGATTGAAGCCAGCGTCCTGATGCTGGCCTCGCACAACATTCTCTCGCCGGCCTCGGGCCAGCCCATCACCGTGCCCACGCAGGACATGGTGCTCGGGCTCTATTACCTGACCAAAGCTCACAAGGGCGCCAAGGGCGAGGGCCGCGTCTTCGGCAACACGGAAGAAATCCTGATGGCTCTGGAAGCCAAGGAAGTGGAGACGCTTTCGCCCATCCGGCTGCGCTACACGGGCAAGGTGCTGGATATGACCACGGCGTACGACGACCAGGATCTGACCCACACCGAGGCGGTGGACTTCAACAAGCAGTACATTTCGACCACGGTGGGCCGCGTGATTCTGAACGACTCGCTTCCTCCAGGCATGCCGTTCATCAACGGCCTGCTCAAGAAGAAGGGCATCGGCCAGTTGGTGAACTATTGCAACCAGAACCTCGGTCTCGAGGTGACGGTGGGCATGCTGGACAAGATCAAATCGCTGGGCTTCAATTACGCCACGCGCTCGGGCCTTTCCGTGGGCCTGGACGACATGGTGATTCCGGCCAGCAAGTACACCACGGTGGACGCGGCCGACAAGAAGGTGATCGAAGTCCAGAAGCAGTACATGGATGGCGCGATCACCAACGGCGAGCGCTCCAACAAGGTGATCCAGATGTGGTCGGCGGTGACCGACCAGGTGGCCGACGAGATGTTCGGCAACATGAAGCGCGCCGACGACGAAGGGGCCATGAATCCGATTTACATCATGGCCGATTCCGGCGCCCGTGGTTCCAAGCAGCAGATTCGCCAGCTCTCGGGCATGCGCGGACTGATGGCCAAGCCTTCGGGCGAAGTCATCGAGACGCCCATCACGGCGAACTTCCGTGAGGGGCTGACCGTGCTTGAATACTTCATTTCCACGCACGGCGCGCGCAAGGGCCTGGCGGATACGGCGCTGAAGACGGCCGATTCCGGCTACCTGACCCGCCGCCTGGTGGATGTGGCCCAGGATGTGATCGTGACCGAGTACGACTGCGGCACGGTCGAGGGCATCTACGTGGGCTCGATCGTCGAGTCCGGCGAGATCATCGAGGAGTTGCGCGACAGGATCATCGGCCGCGTCACCCTGGAGCGGATCAAGGACTACGACGGCAACATCGTGGTTGATGTAAACCAGGGCATCGACGAGGATATTGCCGTGGCAATTCAGGGAGCGGGCGTGGAGAAGGTGAAAATCCGCTCGGTGCTGACCTGCGAGTCGCGGCGCGGCGTGTGCGCTTTGTGCTACGGGCGCAACCTGGGTTCGGGACGCATGGTGGAGTTGGGCGAGACCTGCGGCGTCATCGCCGCTCAGTCCATCGGCGAGCCGGGAACGCAGTTGACCATGCGTACTTTCCACGTGGGCGGCACGGCCAGCCGGGTTTCAGACAAGTCGCGCCTGGACGCCAAGAACAACGGCACGGTGCGGTTTATCAACCTGAACACCGTGGAAGCCAGGGACGGCTTCCTGGTGGCCATGAACCGCTCCGGCTCGATCGCCGTTCAGGACGACCGCGGCCGCGAGAAGGAACGCTACCAGGTGGTTTACGGAGCGCGCCTCAAGGTTCGCGACGGCGACCGCGTCAAGCTGGGCCAGTTGCTGGCCGAGTGGGACCCGTACACCTACTCGATTCTGACGGAAATCGGCGGTCCGGTGCAGTTCAAGGACCTGCAGGAAGGCATCACGCTCAACGAGGAAGTCGACGAAGTGACCGGCCTCTCGCGTTGGGTGGTGGCCGACGCTCCGGACGAAAAGCGGCAGCCTGCGTTCGTGATCAAGAACGCCAAGACGCACAAGCGGTACCTGCTGCCACGCGGCGCTCACCTCATGGTGCAGGACGGCGACGAGGTAGGCCCGGGCGACGTGCTGGCCAAGATTCCCAAGGAAAGCACGCGCACCAAGGACATCACCGGCGGCCTGCCGCGCGTGGTGGAACTGTTCGAAGCGCGCAAGCCGCGTGAGACGGCCATCATCAGCGAGATTGACGGTGTGGTTCGCTTTGGCGAAGTGGCCAAGGGCCAGCGCAAGATTTACGTGACCGCGGATAACGGCGACGAGAAGGAATACTCGGTGCCGCGCGGCATCCACGTGAACGTGCAGGAAGGCGAGCGGTTGCGCGCCGGCGACCCGCTGATGGACGGCCCTCTGAACCCGCACGACATTCTGGCCGTGCTGGGCGAGAAGGAACTGCAGGGCTACCTGGTGAACGAAATCCAGGAAGTCTACCGTCTGCAGGGCGTGGCGATCTCGGACAAGCACATTGAAGTCATTGTCCGGCAGATGCTGCGCTGGGTGAGGATCGACGAAGTGGGCGACACCAACTTCCTGCTCGAGCAGCAGGTAGACCGGTTCCGCTTCCGCGAGGAGAACGAGCGGGTGCTGGCCAACGGAGGCCGTCCGGCGATCGGGCGTCCGCTGCTGCTGGGCATCACCAAGGCGTCGCTGTCGACCGACAGCTTTATCTCGGCGGCCAGCTTCCAGGAAACCACGCGCGTGCTCACCGAAGCCAGCATCAACGGCGCGGTGGACAACCTGCGCGGCCTGAAGGAGAACGTGATCGTCGGTCGTCTGATTCCCGCCGGCACGGGCCTGGAATACTACCGCAACGTGCAGCTCTCTCCGGAACTGGAGGAAGCGGCAGCCCGCGTACAGCAGGAGGTTACAGCCGAGATCGAAGCGGCCGAGCGCGAACTGGAACTGATGCGCCAGGAAGGCGAGGCTGAGGAGATGGCGGCCGAGTAAGCACCCGCGGTGCGGCAGCCTTTTTGTTTGTAGCAGAGGGAGGCCCGGCGCCAGCCGGGCCTGTTCTGTTTGTGCGAGGCGTCGATGCGATTGCGCGCTCCTCATGCACGGCGGTGCCTTCAAACTTGCAAGATGAGGCTGCGGAGGCGAGAATGGCTGGCGAAGGATGTGGCAGGCGTGTTGTTGATGGTGGGGTTGGCCGGCGCGGCTTTCAGTGCGGCCGAGATCCCGAAGATCTCTTCTCCGACCTCAAGCTCTACCCGTTGAAGTAGGGGGCTCAAGGAAGAACCCACCGCGTTCAAAGGGCGCAGATTCAGCCACACCCTTTCAAAGCGCACCAAGCAGCCTTTCACATCGCTGAAACAGTCGAGGAATCACCATGAAAATCAGTTTGCCGGCCGCGTTGCTTCTGCTTTCGCTGACCCTTCCGGCGCAGCCGCAAGGCACCCGCAAGACCGTGCCCGGGGCGGGCCCCGGTGGAACGCAGCAGGCCACTTTTTTTGTACACCGGCTGGGTACCGACCACGCCGAGGGCATCACCACGCTGGACATGAACGGAGATGGGCTGCCGGACATCCTGAGCGGGGCCTACTGGTACGAGAATCCGGGTCCCAAGGGCGGGGAATGGAAACGCCACCAGTACCGCGAAGCTGGCATCCGGGATGAGTTCGTTTCCGACTGCGGCGAGTGGACTGTGGACGTGAACCACGACGGCTGGCCCGACGTGGTGACCGCCGGCTGGATGACCAACGGGGTGTGGTGGTACGAGAACCCGAAAAAGCTGGGCGCGGAGTGGAAGCGGCACTTCATCGCCGATAGCTACGACACCGAGGGTGGCTGGATGGCCGACATCAACGGCGACGGCAAGCCCGATTTGATCCTGGCCCACTACAACCACGCGGGGATTCTGTGGATCGACTTCTCCGGTCCTGAGCCCAGGGTGCATCACGTGGGCGGGCGCGAACAGGACGGACACGGCATAGGGGTAGCCGACATCGACGGCGACGGCAAGGCCGACATTCTGACTCCCAACGGCTGGTTCCGACAGATCGACGCCAACCGGGACCAGTGGGAATGGCACCCGGACTGGAGCCTGGATGACGCGGGCTTCCCCATCATCGGCTACGACGTGAACAACGACGGGGAAATGGACATCATCTACGGCCAGGGTCATAGCTTCGGGCTTTATTGGCTGGAACAGCGCGTCGACAAGCAGGGCGGTGAGAGCGGCGGCCGCCACTGGGTTAAGCACACCATCGACGAGTCGTTTTCGCAGGTGCATGCGCTCAAGATGGTGGACCTGGACGGCGACGGTGAGCCGGAACTGCTGGCCGGCAAGCGCTACCGCGGCCACTCCGGCCACGATCCAGGCTCCTACGATCCGCTGGTTGTTTATTACTACAAGATCGATCGCAAGATGGGCACCTTCACGCGCTACCCGATTTCAGTCAACGGCACGGCGGGCGCGGGAACGCAGTTTGTGACGGAAGACCTGGATGGAGACGGCGACATCGACATCGCCACGGCGGGCAAGACCGGCGTGCACTTTTTCGAGAACCTGCGCATCGACCTGGTTCCCAAGGAGCAGCGCGAAAGGGAGATTCTGCTGGACAAGAATTGGCCGTTTCCCGGCGAGGGTCCGGCGGTCGAGCAGGAAGAGGAGCCGAAGAAGTAGAAGCCGGCTGGCCGCAGGCGGAGACTCATTTGGACTGCGGCTCGCCGCTTAACCGTTCTCCTGGATCTTCACCACCAAGCAGGTGATCGTGTTGTCGCCGGAGACCAGCATCTGATGCGGTTCTCCGGCCGGCACGTGGGCCACATCGCCCGCCCTCAACTCCTGGCGCGTGCCGCCCTCCACAGCTGAGCCGCGCATCTCTCCCGGCCCCACCCTGGTGGTCCCGGCCATCCTTCCCCCGGTCACCAGCGCGGCGCGGCCAGCCAGCACGTAAAAGACATCGGCCCAGTTTTCATGCAGTTCCGCGACCCCGTCGCGGCTGCGAAACGAGAGCATGGCGCAGTGCCGGGGGTACTCCTTCAGGGTCTCGCTGGCCTGGCCATCTCCGTGCCGGGCCAGCTCGCGCAGGTACCGCGCACGTTCGAGCAGTACGGCGGTAGACCAGTGATCGGGGGCATTCTTGCGCCGGATCTGTTTGCTTGCCGGGGGAACCACTTCCTTCTCCTCCGGGAGCAGTTCTTTCAGGATTTCCTTCGATAGCCCGTCCATCTCTTCCTCTCAGAACCATTTTACGCAGAGGGGAGCGGCCGCGTTCACAGGCTTCGACCTTCCCTCCGCAGGGCTGGCTTGACGGCTTCACTTTGCTCAGGGCCGGCTTCCCGTGATCGGAACTCTTCGTCTAAGCTGCAAAAACTGTCCAAAGAACCCAGACTACCTCAGCCGCAAGCCGCAAAGACCGGAGCCGGGAGCAGTTATAGTCTTCGTATGCGCTTGCGACTCTTCCCGATAGCCCTCGCCGCCTTAGCCTGCCTCCTGCCCGCCGCTGCTTTTGCCCAGTCCGCAAAGCCGGCCATCACACTGGACGAGTTTATGAACACCACCTCGGTCTCCGAGGCCCGCATCGCGCCGGACGGGTCGGCGGCGGTGGTTGCCACCGAAAGTCCCGACTGGAAAGCCGGGGCCTTCCGCCACGACCTTTGGCTTTGGACCGCACAGGCGGGGCTGCGCCCGCTGACCCACTCCGGCAGCGAACAGAACGCCCAGTGGAGCCCAGATGGCAAGTGGATCGCGTTTGTGACCGACCGCGCCCTGCCCGGCGAGGCCGCCGATGCCGGCGGCGAACCGGAGACCGACGGGGCCAAGGCCGACCGCCTGTGGGTGATCGCGGCCGGGGGCGGCGAGGCACTGCCGCTTTATACTGAGAAGCTCGACGTGCACGCCTTTGCCTGGTCGGCGGATGGCGTTTCCCTTTACTACGCGGTGACCGCGCCCCTGAGCCACGACCAGCAGGAGACCCGGAAGGTCGAGTGGAAAGATGTGATCCGTTGGCGCGAACAGCACCGCGGAGACGTGCTGCTGAAGCAGGCCGTGGCTCCTGCCCTGTTGCGCGCGGTCGCCGTTGCACCGCCGGGAAAAGCAGGAGAAGCCAAACCGGCTGAAGACAAGACCGTCGAAGGCAAGCCCGCCGCAGCCAAGGACGCTCAAAAGGAAGAATCCGCCACGCTGCCTGCCGGGGCCGAGACCATCGCCAAGAGCGCTCTTTCGTTGACGGAGATCGCCCCCTCTCCGGACGGCAAGACGGTCGCCTTTATGACCGGGCCGGCTCATCACCGGGTCGAAAACGTGGGAGACTACGAGATTTACCTGGTAGCGGCTGCGGGCGGCGAGCCTCGCCAGGCGACGCACAACGAGGCCATCGAATCGGAGCTTCGCTGGAGCCCGGATTCGCGCTGGTTGCACTTCGCCGTCCAGGCCGCTGCGGGGTCTCTGGAGGGCAAATACCGCGATGTGCAAGGACGGCTTTACCGGATGGACCCGGCCAATCTCAAGATCGACCGGCTGGGCTCGGGATTTCAGGGGTCCTTTGACCAGTTCACGCTCCTAGCGGACGGTCGCTTGCTGGCGCTGGGCCTGAAGGGAACTGAAGAGCAGCTCTATTTGGTCGAGGGTGACCGGGCCAGCATACTGCCGGGCCTGGCGGGAAGCTACGCGGGCCTGGACGCCGCCCGCAGCGGAAGCGCGATTCTCCTGCGCCACTCGGCCCTGAACCAGCCCACACAGGTTTACCTGGCCGCCGATCCGCTCCATCCCGACCGGCTCAAGGCGCTCACCGCCTTCAATCCCGTTTTTGCCGAGCGGGCCCATCCAGAGTGGCAGCCTTACACCTGGAAGTCCGACGACGGCCGCAGCATCGAGGGCGTGCTCATCTTTCCGCCGGGCAAGAAGGACGCCCGGCGCCTGCGCATGTTCACCTTCATCCACGGGGGCCCGGCCGACGCCGACGGCAACCATTTCGGCGCGGACTGGTACGACTGGGCCACCCTGGCCGCATCGAACGGCTGGCTGGTCTTCCGGCCCAACTATCGCGGTTCGGCGGGCTATGGTGATGATTTCATGCTGGAGATTGAGCCGCACCTCGTCTCCGAGCCCGGCCGCGACATCCTTGCCGGCGTCGATGCCCTGGTCAAGGACGGCTACGCCGATCCCGATCACCTGGCTGTCGGCGGCTACAGCTACGGCGGCTACATGACCAACTGGCTGATTACGCAAACCAACCGCTTCAAATCGGCGGTGACCGGCGCGGGAGCCGTGGAGCACGCCGCCAACTGGGGTAACGACGACGAAACCTGGGACGACGCCTGGTACCTGGGTGGCCGGCCGTGGGAGAACCCTGACCTTTACCAGAGCGAGGCCGCGCTCTTTCGATTCGACAAAGTGAAGACGCCCACCCACCTCGTCCAGGGCAACGCCGACGTGCGCGTAAGCTATCTGGAGGGGGTCACGATGGAACGCGCCCTCGAGGCTCTGCGCATTCCACACGCGTTCCTGGTCTTTCCCGGCGAGGGCCACGGCCTGGGCAAGAACCCCTGGCACGGTTACATCAAGGTGCGCGAAGAGCTGAAATGGCTGCAAAAGTACGACCAGAAGTAGTCGGGGACAGTTGGCAGAGAACAGTGCACATCTCATCGCCGGCTGAGTCATTTGAACGGGTTTGAACTCTGTGCCCCCGGCTCGCAAGCCGCCCTCTCCCTGCCGTTGGCTGTAAGCTGTTAAAGGAACCCATGAACCCGACCGACCAGGCCCGCCAACACGCTTTTCAGCAGACTCTTCTGAGCGCCCGCCGCACCATGGTGGTGAGCGAGATTCTGAAGCTTGCCGTGGACAGTTTCCGCTCCAGCAAGCTGCGCTTTGCGCTCACCGCCCTGGGCATGGTCATCGGCACCGCATCGGTGATCTTGGTGGTCACCATCGGCATGACCGGCAAGCAGTTCATTCTGAATGAGATCCAGAAGATCGGCACCAACGAGGTCGAGGTCGAGTACTCGGGCGGCGGCGCCACCGGGCAAGAGCGCGTGCTTTACAACGACTACCTGACCCGCGAAGACGAAAAGGCGGTGTTGGCCCAGTTGCCCGGCGTCCTCTACTCCTCTCCCATCCTCGAAATGCACGACCGCATCAGCTTTGGCAGCGGGGTGGTCAAAGATACGCTGGTGCTGGGGGTAAGCCCCGACTACAACCGGGTGCGCAACCTGCTGGTGCCGGTGGGCCGCTTTCTGGACGAGACCGACGACCAGGCCCACATCAAGTGCGCGGTGGTGACCGAACTGTTCGCGCACGAGCGATTTGGCAGCTCCGATGCCGCCGTCGGCTCCAGCTTCGAAATCAGCGGAATTCCCTTCACCATCATCGGCGTCTTCAAGGAGAGCGTGGACGACTTCGGGGAGTCGGAGATCGCCGACCAGACCATCCTGATCCCCTACTCTGTGGCCCGCTACTTCACCGGAACCGAAAATGTGAAGCAGATTTACTTTTCTATGCGCAGCATGGACGAGGTGCCCGACGCCAGCCGCGAGATCGAGCGCATCATCAGTTCCCGCCACAAGCCCAACTCGGTGTACAAGGCCACCAATCTGAAAGAGGTGCTGACCATGGCCGCCAAGATTGCCAACGCTCTGACCGCCGTGCTGGTGCTGGTGGCCGCCGTCACCCTGGCAGTGGGGGGCGTGGGCATCATGAACATCATGCTGGCCAACGTGCGCGCCCGCATTCGAGAAATCGGCATCCGCAAGGCCCTGGGCGCCACCAACCGCGAAATCAAGCTGCAATTCCTGGCCGAGGCGGTCATCATCTCCCTGGCCGGCGGCATTGTGGGCACGTTTGTGGGGCTTTCCGTACCCTTGTCGATCCGCTTCTTCACCGATTACCCGCTGCCGATCTCTCCCTGGTCGGTAGCCGTTGCCATCACCGCGGCGGTTGTGGTGGGCGTGATCTTCGGCACCGTTCCAGCCACCCGCGCCGCCCAGTTGGACCCCGTGGAGTCTCTCAAATATGAATAAGCCAGAGATTCTCCCCCCTGGCAAGGAGATCGATTCCGGCGGCGCGCCCGCCAAGGGCCCGAGCCTCATCCTGCTATTTGGGCTGGTGGCGCTGGCCCTGGCCGCGGCCATCGGGTTAGCCCTGCTGATCGTGGCGCCGTTTTATCGCCGGCGTTGATTTCCTGGGTTTTTGTGCCCGGTCCGGACAGGCTGCTAGATGCCTAGCTCCGCGGATTCTCTTCGCGCCCGGCAATCAGCACCGGAATCCCATCGACAATCGGGTAGGCGCGGCCACAGGCTGTGCAGACCAGCCGGGCCGGCTCAAGTCGAAACTCGCCCAGGCAGGCCGGGCAGGCCAGTTGCTCGGCCACCGAGGGGTCAAAGATCTGGGGTGTGCGGGAATCGCTCAGATCGGCAGGCATGGGGGCTCTTACTGGATGGTGGCGTCGGGGCCGGCGGGATCTTCCGGGTTGGGCGGCGGGCCGTTGATCTTCTTGTGCTTGGCAAACTCAGCCTCGATGCGCTGGTTGGTGCCGGACTTGGCGAACTCATAGGCTACCCGAATGCCGTTGAAAATGGCGCGGTCGTTCGAGGAGCCGTGGCCGATGATGCAGATTCCACGCACTCCCAGCAACGGCGCGCCGCCATACTCTCGGTAGTCCAGGCGGCGGCGGAACTCGTTGAAGGCTTTGCGCGACAACAGCGCGCCCACCTGCGCGGTGACCGTCCGGGTGAGCGACTCGCGCAGCACATCGCGCACAAACCGGCCCACTCCCTCGCTGGTCTTCAGCGCCACATTGCCCACAAAACCGTCGCAGACAATCACGTCCGCGAGACCGGAGAAGATGTCGCGCCCCTCGACGTTGCCGATGAAGCGGATGGGCAGCGCCTTGAGCAGCGGAAACGCCTCGCGGGTCAGGTCGTTGCCCTTGGTTTCTTCTTCGCCGATGGAGAGCAGCCCCACGCGCGGCTCGTCGATCTTGAGCACGCTGCGGGCATAAATCTCGCCCATCAAGGCAAACTGCTGCAGATTATGCGCCTTGCAGTCCACGTTGGCGCCCACGTCCAGCAGCACGCAGGGGTTTCCAGAGGAACTGGGCATGGGGTTTGCCAGGGCCGGCCGGTCCACGCCCGGAAGAGCGCCCAGCACCATCTTGGCCGTGGCCATGGCCGCACCGGTATTGCCCGCGGTGACAAAGCCGGCAGCCTTGCCCTCGCGCACCAGCTTCAGGCCGACGCGCATGGAGCTGTCCTTCTTTGAGCGCACCGCCTGCGCCGCCTTCTCCTCCATGCCGATGCGTTCCGAGGCATGGTGGATGACGATGGGCAGATCTTCGTTTTCCAGGTGTTCGTCGAGAAGGTCGCGCAGCTCCGCCTCCGGCCCAATCAGATGGACCCGCACGGGCAGAGCTTTGCAGGCGAGGATCGCCCCCCGAATCTCCGGCTCTGGAGCTTTGTCGGAACCTACGGCGTCAAGCGCAATGTCGATCAGCATAGGCGCCTAAGATTACTTGGCCGTTTCCTTGATGTCCAGGACGGCGCGGCCCTTGTACACGCCGCACTTGGGGCAGGCCTGGTGGGGCAGCTTCTTCTCGTGGCAACTGGGGCACTCGGAGAGGCCGGTTGCGGTCAGAAAGTCGTGAGAACGGCGTAGTGCGGTGCGGCGCGTCGAGTGGCGCCTTTTCGGATTCGGCATGACTGGAGTTCCTTTCGAGTTTCGGCCCGTTTCGAGCCGCCCCAAGCCGGCGTCAAGCCGCACGGGGTCTCGGGTTGCCTTTCGGCACGGGCTGGGAGCACCCTCAATTTCTCTTGGGGCTTGTTTCTTTTGACTCCATCCGGCCACGGAGGCCGGCCAGCGCGGCCCAGCGGGGGTCACTCGGACCCACTTCGCAGGAGCAGGGCTGGCTGTTGCGGTTTTCACCGCAGCGCGGGCAAAGTCCTTTGCAGTCCGGCTTGCACAACGTTCTGACCGGCAGGGACAAAAGCACCTGTTCGCGCAGCACATCCTCAAGCAGAAGACTGTCCTTTTGATAATACCCGATTTCGGTCTCCGGCGCAGTAATGGACCGTTCCGGGGCATCCTGATCGGCTGCAGCGGGCCGGAAGATGAGGTCGAACTCGGAGGCCAGAGGGATTTCCACCGGCTCCACGCAGCGGGCGCAGGGAACCTGGAATTTGCCGGAGAAGCTGCCCCGGAGGCGAATGTCGGCCACAATATCCCTGGGCCCTCGGTGCTCGTGGATCACCTCGGCCCGGCCCGAAGTTGCGAGCGGCCCGCTCTGTTCCGCCTCGCTTCCGAAATCGACCGCTCCCGGGGCCAGTTCCAGGTCGTATTCGATCGGCTCCCGTTCCAGCTCGCTAACCTTGAAGTCCATGCTATGAGCCTACGGCGCAAGGTGCGGCTCGTCAATGCGCCACAGCCCCCCGGAGCAACAAGGGACTTCAGCCCGGGGCCCCTTTAAATGGCATGCCGTGGTCCTCTAGAATTGCGGGGAGGGCAGCGGCCGCATTGCGCTGCCGTTCTGCGAGCGAGAATGACCCCGAAAAGCGGCACTTCTTCCCGAACATCAGTCCGCTTCCGCCTGGCCACGGAGAGCGACCGGCCCGGCCTGATCCGGCTGGTCAACTCCGCTTTCGCCATCGAGGAATTCCTCGATGGCACGCGCACGGACGACGAGCGCCTGGCCGCAACGATGCAGAAGGGCGATATTCTGGTGGCCGAAGACGCCGGCGGCCAACTGCTGGGCTCGGTCTTGACCGAGGTGCGCGGGAACCGCGGCTACCTGGGGATGCTGGCCGTCGATCCCGCCCGCCAGGGCCAGGGCCTGGCCAGCCTGATCGTCCGGGCCGCGGAGGAGCATCTGCGCGCCCAGGGATGCGTGGCCGTCGATATCAGCGTCCTGAGCCTGCGGCCGGAGCTGCTGCCTCTCTATCGCCGCTACGGGTTCGTCGAGACCGGCACCGAGGAGTTCCACTTCTCCCGCAACTTGCGCGACGGCGCCGAGTGCCACTGCATCGTAATGTCCAAGCCGCTATAGACCACCGTTCGCCCAAAAACGAAAGTACTCAAGTCCGTCCATTTTGCGCCGATGAGAGCTGTGAGTCGCTTGAGAAAGGGTTCCCGGCATGGCCTGGCTGAAAAACCTTCCCGTCTCCCGCAAGTTCACCGTCGCCTTCGGCATTGTTTGCGGCCTCTGCATCGTGCTGGGGACCTACACGTTCATTGCCTTTCGGAGCATCGCGATCAAGAGCACGGATGTGAGCGCAAGCAGTCTCCCGGCCTTGATCGATATTGGGGACATTCGAGAGGGCGTCAACATGGAACGGCGGGAAGATCTGGAGCTGATGCTGTGCCAGACGGAGCCCTGCAGGGCGGACCACACCGCCAAGCGACAGAAAGCGATCGCCGAGTACCAGGATGCGCTGAAAACGATGGCGTCCCTGGTCCTTGCGCAGGACCGCGACCAGTACGCCAGGTTCGCCGCCTCCATCAAGGTGTATCAGGATGCGAGCGATCGCGGCGTGGGTCTGCTGTCCGCCGGGAAGCCAGGGGATGCGCTGGACCTGCTGTCGTCGGACGTCATGGCGTCGTCGCTGGCGGAAGCCTTGGGGGCGGCGGACAAGGGATTCAACATCCATGCGGAGATCGGGACTCTGAATGCCGAGGGCGCCACACAATCCAGCCATCGCGCCACCTGGGTGAGCACCTGCGCCACGCTACTGATCATGGTGTTGTGCGCGCTGACCGGGCTGATTCTCACCCGGCTGATTGCGCCGCCGCTGGAGGCTGCGACGGCGGCCCTGGAGCGAGTGGCGGAGAAAGACCTGACGGTGAGCGTGGAGGAATCGGGCACGGATGAGATTGGCCGGCTTTCGGCCGCTCTGAACACCAGTGTGGCTTCCATGCGCAGCGTTTTGCAGGCGGTTGCCCAGGGAGCGGAGACGCTTTCGGCGGCTACTACCGAAATCAGCGCCCGGTCTGTGCAGACGGCCGGCAATGCGCACACCCAATCCAGCAAGACCAACCAGATTGCCGCCGCGGCGCAAGAGATGACGGCCACCATCGGCGAAATCAGCCACAACGCCGAAAGCGCGGCCGGCTCCAGCCGCCAGTCGGCCCAGACCGCCGACCAGGGCGGCGCGGTGATGCAGGCCGCGGCCACCACCATGGAAAGAATTGCCGCGGCCACCAATTCAGTCTCCACCAAGATGACTTCTCTTGCTCACCGCTCGGAAGAGATCGGCAAGGTGGTCAGCGTGATTCAGGAAATCAGCGAGCAGACCAACCTTCTGGCCTTGAATGCGGCCATTGAAGCAGCCCGCGCCGGCGAGCACGGACGGGGCTTTGCGGTGGTGGCCGGCGAGGTGCGCCGCCTGGCCGAACGCACCAAGGGCGCCACCGAGGAGATCGCCGGGACCATCCGCAGCATCCAGGAGGAAACCCGGGAGACGCTGCAGGTAATGCAGGATAGCCGCGTGGCGGTGGAGAGCGGTATGGGAGAGACCGCCCACGCCCGCGAAAGCCTGGAGGCCATCATCGAGTCCTCCCGGCAGGTGGAGCAGCAGATTCACCTCATCGCGACCGCGGCCACCGAGCAGACCTCGGCTTCCAGCGAAATCTCTGAGAATGCCGGTCATATCTCGCAACTGGCCACGGAAAACGCGCAAGGGGCCGAGGAGGCTGTGGAGGCTCTCAAGAATCTCGCCTCGCTGGCCAGCGAACTGGACGGCTTGATTCGCCAGTTCCGGCTGGACGAGGGGCGGCAGGCGGGGGGAAGGCTTGCCGGCGACCAACCGGCGTCCCAGCGCGCACTGCGCCCCGCTCATTCCTGAGGCCTCAAGCTGGCGGCAGCCTGCCCCAAATCTGCGTGACCCGGTAACAAGAGCCTCGTTGCCGGCGATCAAGAAGGCTGCCGCCGTACCTTTACAGTTCGCGCCGCGCTTCTTACATGGCCTCCGGGCTTTCAATGCCCAGCCAGCTCAGCGCCACCGTGAGTTCCCGCAGCGCCACCGCCGCCGTGGCCAGCAGGAACCTCTTGCGCGCCGGGTCCTCTTCGGTGAGGATATGGTGGCGATGATAGAAGTTATTGAACTCTTGCGCCAACTGGAAGGCATGTTTGGCCAGATAGGCCGGCTCGGAGGTTGCGATGCATTGCTCCAGCAACAGGGTGCGCCGCCCGGCCCGCAGCCACAGGGCCCAGATATCTTCAACCTCCTCGCCCTGAACGAACGAGTCCAACGCCGCTAACTCAGCCAACTGGGCCAACTCCGCTTCCGGCGTCGTGCCCGCCTTGCGGAAGATATTCCTGGCCCGCACCACGGCGTATTGAATGTAGGGCCCGGTTTCGCCCTCGAAGCTCAGAGCGTCCTTGAAGTCGAAGGCGATGACCGAGTTGCGCGTGAACTTGAGCATGAAGTAGCGCAGGGCGCCGATGGCGATCTGTTCGGCGATGCGCTGGCGGCCTCGCTCGGCCTCCGCGCCGCCGGTCTGGCGCGCGTTCACCTCGGCGCGAGTGGCGGCGATCAGCTTGTCGATCAGGTCGTCGGCCTTGACGCCGAAGCCCTTGCGTCCACTGACTTCGATGTAGGGCCGGGCCAGGTCTTCCTCTGAAACGTCGTAACCCAGCTCGACGGCGCAGCGCGGAGTCAGCGCGACCATCTCATAACTGAAGTGCGTATAGCGGTCGGCTTGTTCGGTGTATCCCATGCCGCGCAGGGCCTGAATGACATTGGCCTGCGGGTCGCTCTGGCGCGCGTCGATGACGTTATAAATGGCCTGCGCTCCGCCAAACTGCGGGTGGTGCTCGTCGCCGTGCTCGGCCGAAATCCAGCACTCGTGATCGGGGTAGGTGAAGAAAGGCTTGTAGCCAAAGTCCTTGCCCAGCAGGCCGAACTTCCATAAGTGGTAGGCAATGTCCTTGCCCACGTAAGTTACCGTGCCGTTGGAGCGAACGATGACCTTTGCATCTTCGTTCGTCTCGCCCTCGGTAACATCGGCGCCAGGCCGAGTCATCACCCAGCAGCCCTTGTTCTTGCCCTCGGTTTCAAAGTAGAGCACGCCGGTCTGCTTGAGCTGCTCGAAGGCCGCTTCCCAGAACTTGAGGTGCAGAATCTCGCTCTCGCGGGGCAGAAAATCGTACTCGATGTCCAGGCGGAGCATGGTTTCCAAGTGCCGCCGCAAGACTGCCGTCGAAATCAACTCGGCCACCTCGGCCGTCTCGTTGCCGCCGCGTTCCAACTCGTGCAGGGTGGCGTAGCGCAGCTTTTTGCGGGCCGCGTTCTCCTCTTCGGTTCCGCTCGTGTACCACTGCGAGGTGCGCGCATAGAGGTCCCAGCAGTAGTAGTCGATGGCGCCTGCGGTGCGGCCACCTGGGCCTTCGGCGCTGCGTTCGCATTCGGCGACAATATCGCGCAGTTCGGCCAGAGACTTGCCTTCCAGATGCTGAAATCCCACCACCACATCGGCCACCTGCACGCCGGTGTTGTCGATGTAGTTCTGCACATCGACTTTTTGCCCGGCGGCGCGCAGCAAGCGGACGAAGGTGTCGCCCAGAATGGCGTTGCGCAGGTGCCCCACATGCGCGGCCTTGTTGGGATTGATGCTGGTGTGTTCGACCAGCGAGTGCAGGCCGCTCAAGGGGCGGTCCATGCCTTCCCCGGCCGCAATCTGCTGTACGCCCGCGGCCCGGTCCAACCGCGCATTGATGTACCCCGACCCGGCAACCTCGAACCCGGCAAAGCCTTCGAGGCCAGCCAACCCGGCCACAATCTCCTGGGCGATGATCTTGGGCGCCTTGCGCAGCGTACGCGCCAACTCGAAGGCAATGGGCGTGGCCAGTTCGCCAAACTTCAGCTCCGGCGGAATCTCGAGCGGAAGGTTCTCAACCTCAAGCCCGTAGTTTGTCTGCAACACGGAGCGGATACGGCTCCCCAGCCTTTTCTGCAATTCAAGATACACGTTGGTAGGCCTCAGAAATCCTTGATTTTCAAGGGCGATTTTAACAGACCACCTGCGGTGGGGCAGACTCCTCCGCTCGCCGCTCCGGACGGTTCCCATTGAAGATGCCGTAAGATGAAGAGTAGATTGCCTTCGAATTCCGGCCGGCTTTTGGGCGGAATGGAACGCAACGCCCCGCCATGACCAATTCAGCCGAGAGTCCAGCCCGTTTTTACCTCACCACGCCCATCTACTACGTGAATGCGCGCCCCCACTTGGGCCACGCCTACTCGACCATCGTCTGCGACGCCATCGCCAGAAGAAAGCGCGCGCTGGGCATCGAGACATGGTTCCTCACCGGCACCGACGAGCACGGGCAGAAGATCGAGCGCTCAGCCGCCTTGGCCGGACGCACGCCGGAGGAGTTCGCCACCGCCATCTCCGGCGAATTCCGCGGCCTGTGGGACCGGCTCGACCTGAGCTACGACGACTTCATCCGGACAACCTCCGAGCGGCATGTTCGCGGCGTGCAAAAGCTCTTTACGGTTTTGCAACAGCGCGGCTTCATCTACAAAGGCTCCTACACCGGCCAATACTGCGTGTCGGACGAGCTCTATGTGGACGGCCCTCCCGGCACGCCCTGCCCGGATTGCGGCCGCATCACCGAGACCGTGAGCGAGGAGAACTATTTCTTCAAGCTCTCGGCCTTCGAGCGCAAGCTGCTGGAATTTTACGAGGCCAATCCCGGCTTCATGGGACCGGAATCCACGCGGCGCGAGGTGATTTCCTTCGTTCGCGGCGGCCTGAAGGACCTGTCGGTGAGCCGGACCAGTTTTTCCTGGGGCATTCCGGTTCCCGGCGACGAAAAGCACGTGATCTACGTGTGGCTTGACGCCCTGGCCAACTACATCACCGCGCTTGGCTACGGCTCCGACGCGCCCGAGGATCAGGCCCGATTCAAGAAGTTCTGGCCGGCGGACATGCACCTGATCGGCAAGGAGATCAGCCGCTTCCACTGCGTCTATTGGCCGGCATTTCTGATGGCCGCGGGCATTCCGCTGCCCCGTTCGGTCCGGGCCAACGGCTGGCTGCTCTTCGATCAGGGCAAGATGTCCAAGTCGCGGGGCAACATCGTCCGCGCCGAGACCGTTCACACGGTTTTAGGTTCCGATGCTCTGCGGTACTTTTTGCTGCGCGAAATTCCCTTCGGCCAGGACGGCAGTTTTTCTTTCGATGCCCTGGTCCAGCGCTACAACGGGGATCTAGCCAACGGCTACGGCAACCTGGTGAGCCGCGTGGTCAACATGGTTCACAAGTACTTCGGCGGGGTTCTGCCCGAGGCCGGCGCGCCAACTGAGGCTGAAATCTCTCTGCGCGAGAGCGCCGTGGCCGCCATCGCCGCCTTCGGGCCAGCCTTCGACGAGCTGAATTTCGCCGATGCGCTCAAGGCCCTGTGGGTCCTGGTGGCCGAGACCGATGGCTACCTGACCGCCAACGCGCCGTGGAAGCGGCCGGTGGACCGCCCGGAGGCCGAACACGTCCAGCATCAGGCACGGGTGCTGGCCACCGCCGCCGAGGCCATTCGGATTATTACCGCGCTGGTCTATCCCGTCCTGCCGGAGTCGGCCGCCAAGGTCTGGCTGCAACTGGGGCAGGGGGACATTTCCGCTGCGGCACGCAGTGCATTCTTGACCGACCTCGCCTGGGGCGGGTTGCGAGCTGGAACCCAGTTTGGCGAGCCCGCACCGCTGTTTCCCCGCGCGGAAAAAGACGCCGTCGAGCGGATGCAGGACATCGAAGAAGAAAACACCAGCAGCGCCGTTGAAGCAGCCAGTCTGGCCGAGGACAGGGCCAAGGCGGGTCCTGCCGCAAAAGCGACGAAAAATGCAGAAAAAGAGGCGATTGTGAGCGAGATTTCTGATAAGAAGACAACCGAGGTCGATGCCCCGGTTGATTCTGTTGGCGACGATGCCGGGGAAGCCCTGGCCTACGAAACGGTGGCCAAGGCCGCAGCTGCGCCAGAGGCTGCACCGGCTTCAACTCCTGCGATTCCTGCCGTTCAGCCGCCGGCCCCGCCGCAGGCGCAGGATGAGCCGCAGCACATCACCATCGACGACTTCACCAAGGTCGAGCTGCGCGTGGCGCAGATTCTGGTGGCCGAGCGCATTCCCAAGGCCGACAAGCTGCTGCGCCTGGAAGTCGATCTGGGCTACGAAAAGCGCCAGATTCTGGCCGGCATCGCTCAGTACTACGAGCCGGAAAAGCTCATCGGCCGCAAAATCGTGATCGTCGCCAACCTCGCTCCACGCAAGATGAGAGGCCTGGAGTCGAACGGCATGTTGCTAGCGGCTTCGCTTGAAGGCGGCGCACCGGTGCTGGCTGGATTCCTGGAAGAAGTCCCGCTGGGAGCGCGGCTGAAATAGGCACCTTTGAGGTTTGGTTCGAACAAGGACCAGATTGTCGAGAGACCATGAGCGACAAAGAGATTATTGAGAGCTGGTTGAAGCTCTACAATATCCTCAATAAAACCGGGTTTCGAGTAATAGGCTGGCCGGATCGGCAGGATCGCACAAGAAAAGCCATCGACGCATTGTGTGAGGATGGCTTTGGACATCGGCTTGCGGTTGAGCACGCCCTCATCCAGCCGTTTGAAGGTGAGAAAGCGGACAGGGCAAGATTCATTCAGGCGTTGGCTGCGTTGGAGGGCGACCCGCGATTGATTTTGCCTGGGTTCGCTATTAGCGTGACCCAACCCGTGGGTTGTGTCCAAAAAGGCGTTCAGCGCGCAAACCTGAGCACTTTGATTCGCGACAAACTTGCGAGAGACCTTCCCAATCTTCCGGTCGGCCAGTCGAAAATATCTGTTCCTGTCGACTCGATCTCCATTTCCCTCAGAGTTTACAAAGATCCAAACCTTCAGTACGAACCGGCGAGTTTCACGACATCGAGGATCTGGCCCGGCGACCCAGGCCCTGATCTCATATTGGCGGCATTGAGGGCAAAAATTCCAAAACTGGCAACCCACGAGGACGCAACAAGGATTCTCCTTTTTTGAAAAGGACTCAGTTGCGGGAACCATTGAAAGCCAGTTTGGACAGCTTCAAGAAACAGAAGAGGTGGAAGCGTTGTTGAGCCAAATCAACGCTATTTGGGCGGTCAATACTTGTTACATCGAGTCCGAGTCCTTCATTTACACAAATGATATTTGGCCAACGCTGAGGGGGACGAAGGGCGGGCTGAACCTAAGGACGGGCGAGATTTCGTAGGCGATTCGCTGACCTTGCGCGTTTCCCAATACACATAAATCGTGCCATACTTACACATCGAGAGGCGCGGCTCATGCGGACCAACATCGAGATCGACGACGAGTTGATGAAGCAGGCGATGAAGGCCACCGGCGCTGCCACGAAAAAGGCCGCCGTGGAAGTCTGCCTCCGCAAGTTCGTTGCCCATAAGCTCCATGAGCAGCAGGCGAAAGAGGCCTTCCGCCTGCAGGAGATCGAGCGCCGGACGGCCGAGCGCGAGGGCTGCTTGGACGAGTGGCACGCCGAACTCGTCAAGAAGGGCAACTGGCCCGCTTTTCCTTCCGAGGAGGAAGTCCTATGAGAACCAACATCGAGATCGACGACCGGTTGCTTCGCCGCGCCATGGAACTCGGCAGGTTCGGCACGAAGAAGGCCGCGGTCGAGGAAGCTCTGCGGCTCGCCGTGCGATTGGACCGCCAGTCCCGCGCCATTCAACAGCTCTGGGGTATCGGCTGGGAAGGAAACCTGGAGGAAATGCGCGCATCACGCTTTCCCGATTGGGATCGCGGTTCGGAAGACGAACTTCCTGACTCGAACCGTTCCGTGGCGTAATTCGAATCCTGCTCGTATGCGAAAGTGACGCCATGATTCTTGTCGACTCATCGGTTTGGATTGACTTTTTCAACCAACGGCAGACACCGGAAACGAATTGGATGCATGCTTCCCACGGGATTGAGGACATCGGCATAACGACGCTGGTGCTTGCCGAGGTATTGCAGGGAATTCGCCATGACAGCCGCTTCCGGAGCACCGAACGCTTTTTCGGGTCAGTGACGATTCTGGATTCTCCGACGCGCCGCGTGGCAGTCCAATCGGCCCTCAACTATCGCGTTCTTCGCAATTTCGGCATCACCGTTCGCGGCACGATCGATTGCCTGCTGGCGACCCTATGCATCGAAGAAGGCCACACCCTACTGCATCACGATGCAGACTTCGACCCCTTCGAGCGTTATCTTGGTCTCGATGTGCTTCATCCAGGGTCTCCGGCTCCCATAAAATAAAAGACGGAATAACCCATTCGAGGCCCCCATGCTGATTGACTCCCATGCCCACTTGGACAGCGAGCGCTATGCAGGAGACCGCGAGGCGATGCTGTCCCGCGCGTATGAGGCAGGCGTCGGCACGGTGCTCGCTATCGGCATTGGCGAGCAGGCCAGCGGGATGGACGGGGCGCTCGGGGTCTGCCGCCAGTTCAACGGTCGGCCGGGCTTGCCGCGGCTTTACTCGAGCGCCGGGGTGTATCCGCACAACACGCCGGAAATCGACGCCGCTGTGCTTGCCCAACTGGACAGCCTGCTGGGGGAGCCGGAGGTCATTGCCTGCGGCGAGATCGGCCTCGACTACTACCACGAGGGCGCGGCGCATGAGGTTCAGCGGCTGGGCCTGATCCGCCAGCTTGAGATTGCAGCGGCCCGCAAGCGGCCCATTCTCATCCATTGCCGGCCCAAGGACGGGGTCACCGACGCCTGGGACGAGCTGCTGGAGATTCTTGAGGCTCATTGGCGCCCCACTGGACTGGGGGGCGTGATGCACTGCTTTGGCGGCGGGTGGGAGCAGGCGCGGCGCTCGCTCGACCTGGGATTTCTGATCAGTTTTGCCGGCAATCTGACCTACCCCAAGGCCCAGCCGATGCGCGATGTGGCGGCCCTGCTGCCCCTGGACGGGCTGCTGGTGGAGACCGACGCACCCTGGCTGGCTCCGGCGCCAGAGCGCGGCAAGCGCAACGAGCCGGCCTGGGTGGCGCGGACGGCCTCGGTTCTGGCCGGGTTGCTGGGGGTCGAGAGCCAAGAAATCGCCGCCGCAACCACGAAAAACTTCCTGCGGCTGTTTCGCGTTGGGGCGGACGTGGGAAACTGATAGTGGCGCTGCATGAAGGCATTTCATGCAGCAGCCTTTCCAAGGTTAGAGGATACGATCCAAGGTTCGAGGACAAGAAAATGGCCCAGGAGAATTCGTTCGACATCGTCAGCAAGGTGGACATCCAGGAGGTCCGCAACGCCATCGACCAGGCGCTCAAGGAGATTCGTCAGCGCTTCGATCTGAAGGACTCCCACTCGGAGATCACCCTGGCCGAGGGCGACAAGGAGATCCAGTTGGCCTCCGCGGGCGAGTACAAGCTGGAGGCGGTCAAGGAGATTCTTGGCCAAAAGCTGGTCAAGCGGGGCGTTTCGCTCAAGAACATGACCTACGGCAAGCTGGAGCCGGCCGCCGGCCAGAGCGTGCGCCAGACGATATCCTTGCAGCAGGGCATCCCCATCGAAAAAGCCAAGGAAATCGTGCGCCTGGTCAAGGATTCGAAAAAGAAGGCGCAGGCCAGCATCCAAGGCGATACAGTGAGAATATCCAGCAAGGACCGGGACGAGCTGCAGGGCATCATTGCTCTGCTGCGCGGCAAGGAACTGGGCGTGGAATTGCAGTTTACGAACTACCGTACGAATTGAACGGATGCAGGGCCGAGGCGGTCGCATCCGGCAAGAAGGCTGTGAAAGGGCTGCTGGGGCCACACAGAAAAGAAAAGCACGATAGTATTTTCACCGGCAGTGTAATGCGGAGCCAGAGAGGCCGAACCGGCGACCCGGCCAGGAGCGGTGGCCTTCCTCTGAGGCAAGAGAGACCGCATTGCGAGTGAAAATGCTCTGGAACCGGAGAGCCTTGAGCACATTGGCGATAGCGACGGCAAAAGAGGTTTTCGATCTGCTGCGGGATGATCTCGTGGCGATCGAGCAGGAGCTGGGCCGCGATGCCACCTCCGGCGTGACCACCATCACGGAGATCGCCGAGTACCTGCGCGAGGGGGGAGGCAAGCGCATTCGTCCCACGCTGCTGCTGCTGTCGGCGCACGCGTTGGACTATAGCGGCCAGGGCGCCATTCGCTTGGGCACGGTCGTCGAGATGGTGCATACCGCGACGCTGGTTCACGACGACATCATCGACGGGGCCGACACGCGCCGCGGACGGCCTTCGGCCAACACCACCTGGGGCAACGAAAAGTGCGTGCTGGCCGGCGACTGGCTTTACATGCAGGCCTTCAAGGTGGCTCTGGAAGAAAAGAGCCTGCGCGTGCTCGACCTGCTCATCGGCCTGACCCAGCAGATGGTCGAGGGCGAGCTGCTGCAGATTCAGAAACTGGGCCGCGCCGTCTCCGAAGCCGAGTATTACGACCTGATCTTCCGCAAGACCGCCTGCCTGTTCTCGGTTTCCATGCGCCTGGGCGCGGTGCTGGCCGGGGCGAGCGAGGCCCAGGAAGCTAGTCTGGCCGCCTATGGCCGGGCGGTCGGCCTGGCGTTCCAGATCGTGGACGATGTGCTGGACCTGACGGCCACCGAGGAAGTTCTGGGCAAGCCGGTGGCGAGCGACCTGCGCGAGGGCAAGGCGACCCTGGCCGTGATCCACTCCTCGGACCACGGCACGGCCGCCGACCGCCAGGCCATTCAGAGAGTTCTGGACGACCGCAGCTTCGAGCGCGTGAGCCGCGAGCAGATTCAGCAGATCCTGGTGCGCAACGGCTCGGTGGAGTACGCCATGACCGTGGCCGACCGCTACGCCGAGCAGAGCCGCCAGGCCCTGGCTCCCATTGCCGACTCGGAGTTCAAGCGCGCCCTGCTTTGGGTGCCGGATTTCGTGGTAGCGCGGGACAAGTAATGCTGTTCAGAGCAAGAGGATAACGCTTGCCAAAGACGATCTCGATTCTGCTGAGCGCTCTGTTCCTCGCTTCCTGCTGCCACGCAGAGGCACGATGGTGCGCGATTATCGGCAAGGACCCTGCCGATGAGCTGGCCTATCCTCCCATTGCGCGTGCCGCGAGGGTTTCGGGGGTTGTTCTCAGCCGCATCTACTATTTCCCCACCGGCCAGGTGGAACATGTTGAAGCGATTTCCGGCCCCGCTATGCTCTCTCGGGCGCTGTCAGAGCAAATGAATGGATGGAAAATCAAAACAGATCCTCAGGGCAACGACTTATGCACGACCTTGGTCATCGCGGAATTCCGACTTAAACTTTCGGATGAAGTGATTAAGGAGAGACCGAAAAATCAAGCCACGCCAAGCATTCTGTATCTCTCCACAGACAGCGAGCCACCCATCATTTCCGATCCAGCAAGCGTTATTTATTGGTCCCCGTTTTCTCGATTCAAGTATGCGTTCCGGCGAATAAGAGCAAAACTAATTCCGCACCAAGATTCTGGACCGCATTGTTGTAAACCATTACCCCAGCAATAGCTGTGCCTCAAACTCGCCGCGTTTTCGTCTATGCGGTCAGAGTCTATTCGCCAGCCATCATCGCCTTGAGGGCAGCGGCGTACTTTTCCGGCAGAGGCTTCTTTTTGAGCTGGTCGTCGCAGACTACGTGGACCGTTTCGCCCTCGGCCAGGAGTTCGCGCTCTTTTCCTTCCCCGAGGGGCTGGCGGAAAATGCGGTAGGCGAACTTGAGCACTGCGCCGCGCAGGAGCGAGGGACGGGTTTCGATCACGATCCGGTCGTCGTAGCGGGCCGGGGAGCGGTAGCGGCAACTGGCCTCAACCACCGGCAGAATGCACTGGTGCTCGGTTTCCAACTGGCTATAGGCAAGGCCCAGCGAGCGCAACAGCTCGACGCGGCCAATCTCAAACCAGACCAGGTAGTTGGCATAATAGACGATGCCCATCTGGTCGGTTTCGGCGTAGCGCACGCGGACTTCGGTGGTGACTGGCATGAGGGTCTCAGTGTGAGTGTGAGTGTGAGTGTGGCTGGGACACTATTCACACTCACACTCCACACTCACACTGTTTTTACGGCTTGAGGTGGGTGAAGATGGGCAGCTTGGTGACGTCGTTGAAGATGACGAAGGCAAAGAAGGCCAGGAGGACCACAAAGGCGGCCTGGTAGACTCGCTCTTTGACAACGATGCTGATGTCGCGGCGGATCAGGCTCTCGATAAGCAGAAGGAGAATCATGCCGCCGTCGAGGATCGGGAAGGGCAGAAGGTTGAGAATGCCCAGGTTGAGGCTGATGGCCGAGGCCAGGCCGATCTTGGGTAGCCAGCCCCTCATCTGTGCGGCCTGGCCGGCCATGCGGGCAATGCCCACCGGTCCAGAGAGCTGCGAGATGGAGACCTTGTGGGTGAACAGACGCCCCAGAACCTCGACGATGAGGAAGGAATTCTCTGCGCAGAAGGCCTTGGAGCGGGCGACCGCCTTCGAAAACGGCAGGGGATCGGTGCGCACCGGGAAATCGGCAGGGGTAAAGCCCAGTTGCCAGGGAAAGGCGGCCTGGGGCGATCCGAGGATGGCCGGATGGACCACGATGGGCGGGAGCGTGACGCCGTTCCGGAGGACGATGAGGCTGACCGGCTTGCCCTGCCCGGACTGCAGATAGTAGTGCAGCGATTCGACGGTGTGGAAGGGGTGGCCGTCCACGGTCTGAATGGCGTCGCCGGCTCGCAGGCCGGCCTCGGCCGCGGGGGTGTTCGCGGTGACATCCGTGACCCCGATGGGGCCGGGGAGCATCTGCTCGATGAAGCCGGCAGCGCCCAGTTCGAACTCCTCGCCCTTGGGGGCGGAGGGGATGCGGAGCGAAAGCTGAAGCGTCTTGCCGTCGCGGTCCACGGTGACCGGAACCGTCTGGTTCTGATTCACTGTGGCGCGGAGTTCCACCTGCATCCAATCCGGGTTGTCCACGGAGTCGAAGCGGCGAACGATGTCGCCGGGCTGAAAGCCGGCCTGAGAGGCAGGCGTGCCGGGGACCACCCACTCGACGGTGGTGGTTTTGACTTCGAACTTGGGGACTTCGTTGACCCAGTAGAAATAGCCGAGCATGAGCACGAAGGCCAGCACGAAGTTGGAGAAGGGACCGGCCAGACCGATCAACATGCGCTGCCAGCGGGGATGGGAGGTGAATGCGCCGGGATCGTCCGGGGGCGCAATGTTGGCTTCACCGGCCGCGGCGTCACCGACCTCGCTGAAGTTCTCGCCGGTCATTTTGACAAAGCCGCCTAGGGGAAGCAGGCAGACCTTGTAGTCGGTTTCGCCGTACTTGAAGCCGAAGAGGCGGGGTCCGAAGCCGAAGGAAAAGGCCTCGACGCGCACCTTGAACAGCTTGGCGACGGCAAAATGCCCAAATTCATGGACCACAACCATGACGCCGACCAGCACGATAAAAGCGACGATGGCTATTACAACTTCCTGAAGATTCTGCATAGAGAAGTGGTTCTTTCCTCGATAAAGCGCCTTGCATTGGACCGGCGCCCCGGTTTACGCCAGCAGTGCACGGGCCGTTTGACGCGCTGCCCGGTCGCAGGAGAGCACCTCGGCAATGGTGGCCGGATGCGCTTCAGGAGTGGCAGCGAGCACCATTTCAATTGTACGCGGGATTCCATTGAAGGGAATTCGGCGGTCCAGGAAGGCCTCGACGGCGACTTCGTCGGCGGCATTGAGGGCGATCGAGTGGGCTCCGCCCTTCTCCGCGGCCTCATAGGCCAGGCGCAGGCAGGGGAAGCGCTCGAAATCGGGCGGCTCGAAGTCGAGGTGGCTGAGGGCGGCGAGGTCGAAGGTGAGCGTGGAGGCCGGGCGCTCCGGATAGGCCAGCGCATAGAGGATGGGCAGGCGCATGTCGGTGACGGAAATCTGGGCGAGGATGGAGCCGTCGACGTATTCGACCAGGGAGTGGACGGTGGACTGGGGGTGAACGGTGACGCGAACCTGGTTGGGCGGCACGTCGAAGAGACGGCAGGCCTCGATGATTTCCAGGCCCTTGTTGAGCATGGTGGCCGAGTCGATGGTGATGCGGCGGCCCATGACCCAGGTGGGGTGCTTGAGGGCTCGCTCGGGGGTGATGGCGTCGAACTGGTCGAGCGGGAGCTGCCGGAATGGGCCGCCCGAGGCGGTGAGCCAGATGGTCTTGACTTCGTTGTGCGCGCCGACGCGCAGACACTGGTGGACGGCGTTGTGCTCGCTGTCGATGGGCAGGATGGGCACGTTGCGCTCGCGGGCGGCAACGGTGAGGATTTCGCCGGCGGCCACCATGCATTCCTTGTTGGCCAGGCCGATGGGCTTGCCGGCCAGGATGGCGGCGTGGGTGGCTTCAAGGCCGGAGACGCCGACAATGGCGGAGACTACAAAATCCGCCTCGGGGAGGGTGGAGCAGGCGACGGTGCCGGGGGTTCCGTAGACCACCTCGATGCCGCCGACGCCGGCCTGCTTGAGGCGCAGAGAAAGTTCCGAGGCCAGCTCCTCGGTGGCCAGAGAGACCAGCCTGGGACGCCAGCGAACCGCTTGCGCGAAGGCTTCGTTGACGTTGCGCCCGGCAGCCAGCGAGGCCACCTGGTAGCGGTCGGGGAACTGCTCGACGATGGAAAGGGTGCTTTGACCGATGGAGCCGGTGGAACCGAGAATGGCGAGTCGTTTCAAGGTGGTTTTGGCTTTCCTCTTGCCTTTATTATGACCCGGCGGGCGGGTTGCGCGACAGCTGGGGCGTTTGGGCTGGGGCGGAGAGCTTCCGATTGGGCTGGGTTGTGAGCGGGGCCGGTCACTGCAAGCCGGCCAGTTGCCGGGCGCGGGCGAAGATGTGGAGAAACATGGGGCGGGTGAGCTTGCCGGTGTTGGTATTTTGCAGGGAGGGATGGTAGCTGGCGAGGATCGTCGGGCCGCCGGGGAGCTGGAATTCCGCTCCGTGAGCGAAGAGGAAGCCGGAGCGCGACGGGAGGCGGCCGGTGCGGAGGGCAAGGGCCAGGAGGCCGTCGAACGCGATTTTGCCCAGGCAGACGACGACGCGCAGGTTGGGGAGCAGGGCGATTTCCTCGGCGAGCCAGGGAGCGCAGTTGCGCTGCTCCTCGGGAGTGGGCTTGTTGGCCGGAGGGGCGCAGTGGACCACGGCGCTGATCCAGAGACCGGTGAGCGCGAGGCCGTCGTCCAAGGAAACAGCTTGGGGCTGCGAGGCAAAACCGCCCTCGTGGAGCACGGGGAAAAGGAAATCGCCCGAGCCGTCGCCGGTGAACATGCGTCCGGTGCGGTTGGAGCCGTGCGCGCCGGGGGCGAGGCCGAGCACCAGCACGCGGGCTTGCGGGTCGCCAAAGGAGGGGACGGGTTTTCCCCAATACGCGCAGTCGAGATAGGCGCGGCGGCGCACCCGGGCCACTTCCGCGCCATATTCGCGCAGGCGCGGGCAGCGCTGGCAGGCGACGATGCGGGCGTTCAGGACAGCAAGCGGGGAAGCAGGCATGGCGAAATTTTAGGCCATTGCGCCGGGCGGGTGTGGCAAACTGGCGTGCGGAGGCAATTGCCCAATGAAATCCGCAAAACTACTGCTGCTGGCCGGCGATTTCGTGGAGGATTACGAGATCATGGTTCCGTTTCAGGCCTTGCAAATGGTGGGCCACACGGTGGACGCCGTCTGCCCCGGCAAGAAGAAGGGCGACAAGGTGCGCACCGCGATTCACGACTTTGAGGGCGACCAGACCTACACGGAAAAGCGGGGCCACGACTTTGTTTTGAACGCAAGCTTCGACGAGATTGACCCGGCCACGTACGACGCGCTGGTGATTCCCGGGGGACGCGCGCCGGAATACCTGCGCCTGAACGAGAAGGTGCTGGAGATTGTGCGGTATTTTGACCGGGCCGGAAAGCCGATCGCCGCGCTGTGCCACGGGCCGCAACTGCTGGCCGCCGCCGGGGTGCTGAAGGGCCGCAAGCTGAACGCCTACCCGGCCTGCGCGCCGGAAGTGGAACTGGCCGGAGGAACGTTTGTGGCGGTGGACTTTTTCGGCGCGGTGGTGGACGGAAATCTGGTGACCGGCCCGGCGTGGACGGCCCATCCGGCCTGGCTGGCGAGGTTTCTTGAGGTGCTGGAGGCGCACCTGGCCGGGTGACGGGCGCGGGGCTTTTCTAGGCGTGCGTGGGCTGGGCGGCGCGAAGCTGGGTGAGCGGCAGGCCGGTGGCGTTGGCCAGGGCCCGCTGCATCTCGGCCAGGGCAGAGAGCGCGATGGCGGAGGGGGTTTCCGCGCCCAGGTCAAGGCCCATGGGCGCATGAATGCGGGTGAGCGATTGCTCGGCCCAGCGGGAGGGGTTCGCGACTCTGAGCAGCCGGGCGGCTTCGGCGACCAGTTCCAACGTGCGCCGCCGGGGGCCGAGAACGCCGAGATAGGCGGGCGGGGAAGCCAGGGACAAGAGGGCCGCGATGAGCCGGGCATCCTGCTCGAAGCTGTGGGTCATGACGGCGGCGGCGTCGGTGCAGCGCAAGCCGCTGAGCGGCGTTTCGGGAGGGAATGAGCCTGCGCGGGCTTGCAAAGGACTGGTTTGGACGGCATCGCTTTTTGCCATCTCTTTGAGGGCGGCGGCGGGAAGCGCGGCGATGGGCAGCACGCTCACCCGGTCGGCGGCGGGGAAGCGAGCCGGGGTGGCGAGGTTGGAGCGGCCGTCGGCCACGGACACAAACCAGCCCAGTTCGCGGGCCAGCCGGGCCAGCGGCTGGGCGTCGTCGCCGGCGCCGAAGACCCACAGGCCGGGACGAGCCGGGCGGTAATCGGCCCAGGCGTTCACCTGGCGGCCTTGCACGGCCATGCACTCCGCAACCGGGGCGCGGGATTCGAGCGCGCGATGGGCGAGGGCCTGGAGCTTGGGCTGAAGGGCGGCCTGAATTCCGTTCTGAAGACGGACCTGAATTTCGTTCCGCAGCGGCTCCCGGCCAGCGCCGTTGCTTGCCCGGCTCTCTGAAGCGTGAGGCCAGGGAGCAGCTCCGGAATCCAGCGGCCATCCGGCAAAAGCCCTTGCGCCGATCGATGGGCCTTCAAGGACCGTGGCGATGGCCAGCGGCGTGCGTTGGTTGAAGGCGGCTTGCAACGCGGCCAGCAGGCTGCCGGCGGTGGCGCGCCGCTCGAGCAGCAGAGAGACCACGCCGCCGCAGCCGGAGCCGTAAGGGCGCTGGCCGTGCCGGGTCTCGTCACTCCGGGTCTCGCCGTGCCGAGTCTCGTCGTGCTGCGTCTCATCTCCCTGGGGCCCATCGTCCCGCACCGTGGAGTAGCGCTCGACCACCGGCCCATTGGATGTGAGCCACCAGGCGCGGCGGGCGACCTCGGCCTCCAGGCAGCCGCCGCTCACGGCGCCGGCGCGGCGGCCATCCTCGGCAAGGACCATGCGCGCCCCCGGTTTGCGATAGCTCGATCCCTCGACGGCCACCACCGTAGCCAGCACGTAGTCCGCCCCCGCGCTTTCCAGCTCGCGCCACAGGGGCAGGATGCGATCCAGGTCGCTCATGAGGCTATTGTGGCTCAGAAACGGCGGGGAATCCACCCTGCCGGAGCGATTCAGGCGAAGTGGGTTCTCACCTTTGCGAGAAGAACAGGAATTTCGCATGGAAGGGGCGTTCCGGGGGGGCTCTGACGCCGGGGCGGGAGGGCCGCGGGTGCTCCAAACGCGGAAAAGGCGGCCCGAGTGGGCCGCCTTTTCCGCGTCATGCCGGAACTGGACCGGCCCTAGAAGTCCAGGCGCAGCGACATCTGGACCTGACGGGGGCTGCCGATGGTGTGCAGCGTGATGCCCAGGCCGGCGGGGCAACTGTAAAGGCCGGTGTTGGAACTGTCACAGCTGGTGGGCTTGGCCGGCGTTCCCGCGACGGGGAAGTTGTTGTAGTCCGCGTTTTGCGAAACGTTCTCGCCGGTCACGTCGAAGCTGGTGGTATTGGTGAGGTTGAAGACATCGAGGGTGTAGCGCAGCTTGGAGCGATCGCCGAAGCTGGTGAGCTTGACCAGGGAAATGTCGGCGCGCTTCTGCGGCGCCTGGCGGAAGATGTTGCGCTGGCCGTGGGAGACGAAGGTGGTCTCATACGGATCGTTGGAGGGGATGGCGCCGTTCAGGTCTCCGGGATTGAGCAGCGGCAGGGTGAAGCAGGAGGCCTTGAGCGCGGTGTTGCCGCCGGAGCCGGTAAAGGCGCCCGAAGCTCCGGTGACGGCGGTTTTGGGCGTGCAGTCGGCAGACAGCGGCACGACCGGATTGTTGACGCCGTCGAAGACGCTATAGAAGACGCTGCCCACCGCGCCGGTGTAGTCGATGACGCTGAAGGGCTGGCCGCTTTGCAGCACGGTGAGGCCGTTGAGGCTCCAGCCGTTGGTGAATTTGGCGGCCAGCGAACCGCTGGGGTGGAAATCGCGCAACTGGTAGGTGTAGGTGAAGTTGAAGACGTGCTTGCGGTCGAAGTCCGAGAGGCCGTAGCCGCCGCGCAGGTTGTCGGGGTTGTCGCCGTTGTAGAAGAGGCCGAGGGCGCTCTGTTCGTCGGTGGAGTGGGAGAAGGTGTAGGAGGCGCCGACCTGCAAGCCGTGGCTCATGCGCTTGTCGACGTGGGCCTGGAGGGCGTTGTACTGGGAGATGCCGGCGGCGCGAAAGTCGATGGACTCGGAGGAATAGCCGATGTAGGGGACGCGCAGGTCCACGTTGCCGCCTTCGTAGGTGGTCATGTAGTTTGTGCCGTCGGCAAGAGTGAGCGGGCTGTAATTGTCATCGACCACCGTGTAGCCGTAGCTGTAATTCTGTCCGCGGATGGGTTTGCCGGGACTGGCGATCTGCGACTGGTTGAAGGGAATCGGAATCACCTGGTGGCGGCCCAGGTTGCCGACATAGCCGACTTCCACGGCCACGTCGGCGCGCGGCTGCCACTGCACATCGAGGGTGTAGTTGATTGAATACGGCAGCTTGTTCTTGGGGTCGTAGGCGCCCATGGTGAAGGGGATGGCTCCGCCCGCAATGGCGTTGGCGTTGGGAAGGTACTGCGTGATGTCGGTGGCCTTGCCGGTGGGAGGCGGACCCAGCGTCGCGCCCCAGGGTTCGGAGAGGTTGGCGGAGGCGGGATCGCAGACGAGAATGTAGCCGTTGTAAAGGTTGGGCTGCAGGTTCGCGCAGGTCTGCGCGTTCACAAAAGGCTGCGTCTGGCTGACGCCGAAGGGGCCGCCATGGACTTCGCCGGCCGCGTAGCCGGGCGATAGATAGGTGAACAGCTCGCCGCGGTCATAGTAGAAGCCGCTGCCGCCGCGGACCACCACCTTGTTGTTGAAGTGCGCGGGCGACCAGGCAAAACCGGCTCGCGGGCCGATGCCCCACTGGCGTCCGGAGAGCGTGGTGTCACTGGAGTCTTTGGCCACCACGTAGCCGTTGTTGTCATAGGCGCCGTCGGGGTTGGTGGGGTCGGCGGCCGAGCCTGGGGCGAAGCTCTTGGGGTCGAAGTTGTAGATGTGCCCGTACTTCTCGCTGAAGGCGCCGTTCAGGTCGAAGCGGATGCCGGCGGTGAGGCTGAGGTTGGGACGAATCTGGACCTTGTCCTGCAAGTAGAGGCCGGTCTGGTTGGTGCGGAAATAGCGGTCGCCGTTGCCCTGCAGGAAGGTGGAGGTCTGGAAGTCCTGGTTGGGGGTGATGAGGCCCTGGACGAATTCGCTAAAGTCGGGCGAAGCCGTTGTGCCGGCCACGCCGGGACGCCGGTCGCGAGGGTTCAACTGGGTGTGCGCCCAGCTTCCGCCAAAGGCCAGGGTGTGGTTGCCCAGCGTCCAGATGGCGTTCGCCGAAGGCATGAGGCGATTCTGAAAGACGCCGGTCAGGGAGCTCTGGTTCGATCCGGGGCCGATGTTCAAGGTCTGCGTTGCGATGCCCTGCCGTGTGGCGTTGGGGCCCAGGATGTCGACGATGGAGACGCCGGAGTAATACTTCGAGCCCAGGTTGTTGACGCCCACTGCGTCCGGCCCGAAGGGCTGCTCGTTGGTGGAGTAGATTTTTTCGCGAATCGCGCCCAGGGCCTCGGTCACGCTCAGGTTGGGACGTAGCACGTTGACGTTGTTGATGGAGAAGACCTGGCTGCCGGCATCCAGATGCTGTGTCCATCCCGGCACATTCGAGAAGGCGTAGGGAGCCTCCGTGGGGTCGTGCTGGTAGTAGTACTTGAGGGCCAGCGTGTCCTTGGGACTGGCGTTCCAATCCAGGTCCGCGACCAACTGGTCGGCGATGAAGTAAGCCGTGCCGGGCAGGGAAACGTTATAGGGGTGGTTGACGGTGGTGACGCCGGTGGGATTGGGAACCAGCCATTTGCCGGCTTCGCCCTTCACGGCGGGCTGGTTGAAGAGGTTGTAGGCCACTGAACTGCCGGGATTAACGGCGTTGTTGTTCAAATCGCCGCCGGCCAGGCTGGTGCCCCAGCCGGCATTGGCCACGGAAGCCAGCCCATCGGCGCTGCGGTCGTCGCTGAGGCCCACGGGAACCGAGAAACGCGAGTAGCCGATCTCCTGGTCGGAGACGTGCAGGTGCTGATAGCCGATGAAGCCGAAGAGCTTGTCCTTGAGGAGGGCGCCGCCGGCTGTTCCGCCGGCCACGTAGCGATGCAGTTGGGGAACCTTCTGGCTGGCGGGAATGTCGTCGTCCTGGTTGAAGAAGAAGGGAGCGGCGTTCAGCCAGCCGGTGCCGCGGTGAATGTAGGCGTTGCCGTGGAAGGCGTTGGAGCCGGACTTGGTGCTCATGTCGAGATGCGCGCCCGCCGTCGAGCCCTGCTGCGCGTCGTACATCGAGGCGTTGACGCGCACTTCCTCGATGGTCTCGGGCGCGGGGCTGGGAACGGCGTTGCCGATGGACAGATAGACCGAGGCGCTGCTCTGGATGACGCCGCCGGCGCCGTTGTTGCCGCCGCCCGCGTTCTCCACCACGCGCGCCGAGCCCACCTGGCTGGTGCTCTTGCCGTTGAACAGGTTGGAGGCGTCCACGCCGTTGAGCAGGAAAGTATTGGAAGTGTCGCGCTGCCCGTTGGCCCAGATGGGGGCATTGCCCAGGCCGGAGTTGACGCCGGTGCCGCCGTTCAATTCGGCGCTGACGCCGGTGGATAGAATGGCCAGGCCGGTAAAGCTGCCGGTGGGCAAGGGCGCCAGCTCGATCTGCGCATTATCGAGAACGTAGCCGTTGGTGGTGTCCACGGCGTTGAGCAGCGGGGAAGCTTCCACCTCGATGGTTTCGCCCTTGGCCGCGGCCACTTTGAGTTGGGCGTTGAGGGTGGCCGTGCGGTCGGCCTGCACGGCGATGTGCGGGGTCCTCTGGGTATCGAAGCCGTCGGCCGAGTAGGTGAGCGTGTAGGTGCCGATGGGAAGGTTTACAAAAGCATACGCGCCCGAGCCGTTGGTTCTGGCGGTGCGGGTGAGCGAGGTCTGTTCACCCAGCAGCGACACGGCTGCATTGGGAATGACACCCCCGGAGGCGTCCGTGACCTCGCCGGTGATGCCGCCCAGTGTCTGCTGCGCAAAGGCGGCCGGGCAGCACAGCGCAACGGCCGCTGCAACCGCCAGCAGCCGGGGAAGCAAGGAAGAGAGCATACGCATGGAAGTTTTCAAGTGTCAGGGCCTCGAAAATAGGGATTTCCCCATGGTTTTTGGGTCGCTTGAGCGGTTCAAAAACGCTGGGTTGAATGAAGAATCTGAAGTTCCAGGTCGCGCTACAGCAGAAGAAACAATTCCGCCTACGAGTGGTGCTCGCTTGTTGGACTGGCTCAGTTTGTGCTGCGAGGTACCTATAGGATAACGTCCGTGGTGCGGATTTCAACCCTAAATTTAAGGTTTTGTGGTTGCCAGACGTGAGCCTGGCGTGCCATGGAGCAGGCGACTCGCCTCGCGGGCTTGTGTAATGTGTGGATTGCGCGGCATGGGCCGTGGGGGGCGCGATTACGGCCCGGTTTTCCACACCGCTTGTCACCAAGCCATGTTCATGAGGCATGGAGCGAGCGAGAATCAGCGATTAGACTGGTGCCGATGACAGTGGCCGCCCTCCTTCTCGCCGCCGGAGCCAGCCGCCGCCTGGGCCGTCCCAAGCAACTGCTCAGGCTGGGCGGCGAAACTCTGCTGGAACGCGTGCTTCGCCTGGCCCGCGAGGCGGGAGCCGCGCCGACGGTGGCCGTGCTGGGCGCGCATGAGGCCGAAATTCGCGCCTCGGTCGCGTTCGGCGATTGCGTTTCCGTCGTCAACCGCGATTGGGAGCAGGGAATCGCCACGTCTATTCATGCCGGGCTGCACGCGCTGGACAAGGCCGCGCCCGACGCACCGGGCGCGCTCTTGATGAACTGCGATCAGCTTCGCCTGACCGCCGCGCACCTGCGGGCTTTGATGGAGACTTTCACCGCACAGGCGGGCCGGGCCATGGTGGCATCGGCCTATGCGGGCGCTCAAGGCACGCCCGCGGTGTTTCCCCGCGACGTCTTTCCTGAGTTGCTTGCGCTCAGCGGCGACCGGGGAGCGCGTGCCTTGTTCGCCAAGCCGCCTTGCCCGCTGCTTTCGGTTGAGCTTCCGCTGGGCGAGGTGGACATCGATTTGCCGGACGATCTTGCCCAGCTCGAACCGGATTGAGGCGGCCGGCGAGAACAGCCTGGCCCGGCAGAGCGGCCGCTTGGGAACACCGGTTGCCGTGCCGGGCGGAGACCGAAGTCCTGTGCCATACTGGGTTTGCCCGCGCAGTCGCGGCCCGATGGAAAGCCCTCCCAGAATGCCCAGACCGCCCAATCCGGAGTTTCTGCGCCGCGCCATTCTACTGGCCACGGAGAACGTTCTGAGCGGGGCGGGCGGCCCGTTTGCGGCGCTCATTGTGCGCGACGGGCGCATCGTGGGCGAAGGCGCCAACTCCGTGACCACCTCGCTGGACCCCACGGCGCATGGCGAGGTCAACGCCATTCGCGCGGCGGCGAGGAATCTGAGGACTTTCAACCTGGCTGGATGCGAACTCTATACCAGTTGCGAACCCTGCCCCATGTGCCTGGCGGCGGCCTATTGGGCGCGCATCGGCGCCGTCTATTACGGCGCCAGCGCCGAGGACGCCTCGCGCGCCGGCTTTGACGATGCCTTGCTCTATGAAGAGATGCGCAAAAACTCCGCCGAGCGCAAGCTGCTTACCGTGACGCAGATGCTCGGCGACGAGGCGTGGGCCAGCTTCGCGGCCTGGATCGCATCGGCGAAGAAGATCGAATACTAGGCGACGTGGTCCGTCTGAAGGCCGCTGCGATTCAAATGCCGATTGAAGCGCGTCCCTGGGCCTGGCGATTATCCTGAAATGTGACGACCACGCCCAACATCCCCTCCCAGGCCCCGCATCGCAGGAGCCGCCTCCGATCCTTTTTCATGTGGCTGGGCCTCGCGGTGGTGGTTCTTTGGTCGCTGGCCGCGCTGAGCCTGGTGGCGGCACGATGGATTGACCCGCCGACCACCGCTTTGCACATCGAGCGCCGCATGCAGGCCTGGATGCACGGAACGCCGTATCGGGAACGCTACACATTCATTCCGCTCAACCAAATCTCGCCCAATTTTCAGCACGCTGTGATCTCCGCGGAGGACGCGCGCTTCTACCAGCACCATGGGTTCGATTGGCACGCGATCCAGGTCGATGCCGAGGAAGATCTGGAAGGCGACCGGGTGCGCGGCGGCTCCACGCTGACGCAGCAACTGGTCAAGAACCTGTTCTTCGGAACCGGCGGGTCGATCTTTCGCAAGGGCGCCGAGTTCACCTTGGTTCCGGTGGCGGAACTGGTTCTGGGCAAGCAGCGGATTCTGGAACTCTACCTCAACGTGGTGGAGTGGGGGCCGGGCATTTATGGAGCGGATGCGGCGTGCCGAACCTGGGACCGGACCGCGGCGCGGAATATCGGCCGGGAACAGTCGGCGCGGCTGGCCGCGATTTTGCCCGCTCCGCTGAAGCGACGGCCGGAGCGCATGAATCACTACAGCGCGGTCATCCTGAGGCGGATGAGCCAGGTGGGCTGGTAGCAGGGCGCCGACACGAATTTCGAATGGGCGTTGGGGGGAACATCTATACTGCGGCCATGCGTCTAATGCGGTCCAGTTTGCATCTCATTGCGGCGGTTGCGGCTGCCACGCTCAGCTTGGCGGCGCAGTCCAACCCTGCCCGTCCGATCGATCCCTGGCAGATGGAGGCGTCCGGCGTGACGGCCAGCCTGCGCGGGATCGACACAGTGGATGGCACGGTCGCCTGGGCCAGCGGGACCGAGGGCACGGTGCTCGAAACCATCGACGGCGGGGCGCACTGGCAGAAGTGCGCGGTCCCGGACGCGGGCAGGGACGGCGCGACCCTGGATTTTCGCGGCGTGCAGGGCTGGGACGCGAACACCGCCATTGTGATGGCCTCGGGCCCGGGCGAAAAAAGCCGGCTCTACAAGACCACCGATGGGTGCAAGTCGTGGACGCTTCTCTACAGGAATCCCGACGCGCCGGGCGGCTTTTTTGACAGCTTCTGGTTCAACGGCCGCCGCGGCATGTTGCTGGCCGATCCGGTAGGAGGAAGGCTGGCCGTTTTCAAGACCCCGAATGGCGGCAAAAGCTGGAAGCGCGACCCGCAGGAGGGGCTATTGCTTCACGGGCGCTCGCTCGGGGCTTTTGCGGCCAGCAACCGTTGCATCGCCCGAGGCAACCGGCTCTTCGCGCGGGCTTTCGTCACGGGGGGCAAGGGCGGCTCGGTGTTCTACAGCCGGCTCGCGGACCCGGATGACCTGGAGCCTCCAGGGCTGATCGTGCGGCTGACCGAGAAACCCGCCGGCTGGAAGACGAGCCCGATTCCGGTGGCCTCCGGGACCGAGAGCGCCGGTGTGTTTGCCGTGAGCTATCGCTACCCGGTCACCGTCGGGCTGTGTCCGGATTGCGGGTTCCGGGACAATTCCCGATTCATCGCGGTGGGCGGCGACTACACCAAGCCCAATGAGCCGGCCGGCACGGCGGCGTGGTCCGCCGATGGGGGCGACAATTGGACCGCCTCCGCCCAGCCGCCGCACGGCTATCGCAGCTCGGTCGAATGGAGCGAGGCGCTCAAACTCTGGATCACCGTGGGCACGAACGGCTCCGATATCAGCCGCGACGACGGCAAGACCTGGCAGAGGCTGGACGATGGCAACTGGAACGCCGTTTCGCTGCCCTTTGCCGTCGGCCCCAACGGACGCATTGCGCGCCTGATTCCGGCCGCTGTTTCGGACCGTTCCAATCCGGTCCGGCCGGCTCCCGCGCGGCCCTGAAGCGGAGCGGCCCGACCACCGGAACTCCCCATGGGGGCCGAATCGGCCCCCGGCGCGGTAAAATAGGGGCATTCAGATGAAGCAAGACTCCCCAGCGGCCGCCAGCCAGGCTTCCCGCTCCACGCGGGCCCTGGAGTTGCGGGCCGAGGACGATGGGGGCCGAGGGCTGAAACAGGCCCAGGGCGGGGAAGGGCCGGAAGGAGCGCCGCTTGCGCCGCCCATCATCCAGGTGGAAAACCTGGAGAAGACCTACACCACGGCGCGCGGCTCGTTGACGCTGTTTCGCGGACTCGATTTTGAGGTTCAAAAGGGCGAGATGGTGGCCATCGTGGGCCAGTCCGGGGCCGGAAAAAGCACACTTTTGCACATTCTGGGGGCTCTTGATACTCCTTCCGCGGGAAGGGTATACTGCGCGTCAACCAACGTGGCGGGGCTCTCGCAGCGGGAGGCGGCTGCCTTTCGCAACCGCGAAATCGGCTACGTGTGGCAGTTTCATTACCTGCTGCCGGAGTTTACCGCGCAGGAAAATGTGGCCATGCCGCTGATGGCTCATGGCGTCAAAAAGCGGGAAGCGCTGGCGGCCGCGGCCAACTGGCTGAGGGAGGTGGGCTTGGAGGATCGCGGCGAACACCGGCCCGGCGAGCTTTCCGGCGGCGAGCAGCAGCGGGTGGCGCTGGCCCGCGCGCTGGTGAACAATCCCCGGCTTTTGCTGGCCGACGAGCCCACCGGCGACCTGGACGAAACCACCGCCGGACGCGTCTTCGACCTGATCGAGCGGCTGCACCGGACGCACGGGCTGACCTCGATCCTGGTGACGCACAACATGGAACTGGCCGCGCGCTCGACGCGGGTGTTGCGCCTGGAGGCCGGAAAGCTGAGCACCGGAACGTCGGCCGCGGGCGCGGCGGGAACTTTGGGCGGAACTGCTCCGTGAGTTTGACCTACAGCAAGTTCGTGACGAAAAAGCACCATTTGGTGTGTCGTTTGAGTCTTAATGAGTAAGCGGCCTGCGATAGGATAATGTCTCATCCCTTCCGGGCTGACGAGGGGCAGGATGGAACTCCTTCTGGCGGCAAGAGCACCAGGGGAGCCGGTCGCAAGTCAACCGGCCATCCCCAAGGGCTGTTCGGGGCAGGAACGCACTTTCCCAGTGCTCCGGCGGCGAAGATTAGAGAAGGCGCACGCGTTGGGCTGAAGCCGGAACACGGACCGGACAGCCACTTCATCCGGCGGCCTGCACCAAGTCTGCTGCACGTCGGCAGCAAGGGAGATCATCATGTTCGAACGCTATACGGAGAAGGCACGGCGCGTGATCTTCTTCGCGCGGTATGAGGCCAGCCAGTTCGGCTCGCCCTATATCGAGACCGAGCACCTGCTGCTCGGCCTGCTGCGCGAGGACAAGGCGTTGACCAACCGCTTCCTGCGCTCGCACGCCTCGGTGGAGTCGATTCGCAAGCAGATTGAAGCGCATACCACCATTCGGGAGAAGGTTTCGACCTCTGTCGATCTGCCGCTTTCGAACGAGTGCAAGCGGGTGCTGGCCTACGCGGCGGAAGAAGCCGAGCGGCTGGGCCACAAGCATATCGGCACCGAGCATCTGCTCTTGGGACTGCTGCGTGAGGAAAAATGTTTTGCCGCCGAAATCTTGCAGGAGCGGGGTTTGAAGCTGGCGCAGATTCGGGACGAGCTGGCGCGCGTGACGCAGGAGAAGGCTCCGGCGGCTGCACGGCAGCGGGAGTCGAGCCTGCTGGCCGAGTTCAGCCGCGACCTGACGCAGGCGGCGATGGACGGGCAGCTCGATCCGCTGGTGGGGCGCGACGGCGAACTGGAGCGCGTGATTCAGATTCTCTGCCGCCGCACCAAGAACAACCCGGTGCTGATCGGCGAGCCGGGCGTGGGCAAGACGGCCATCGTGGAGGGCCTGGCGCAGCGCATTGCCGACGGCGAAGTGCCGAGCTTTTTGGCCGACAAGCGGGTGCTGGGATTGGACCTCTCGCTGATCGTGGCCGGGACCAAGTACCGCGGCCAGTTCGAGGAGCGGCTGAAGACCATCATGAAGGAGCTGATGGAGAATCAGAACTCCATCGTCTTCATCGACGAGCTGCACACCCTGGTGGGCGCGGGCTCGGCCGAGGGCTCGCTGGACGCGGCCAACATCCTGAAGCCGGCGCTCTCGCGGGGCGAGATCCAGTGCATCGGGGCCACCACCCCCGCGGAATATCGCAAGTCGATCGAGAAGGACCGCTCGCTGGAGCGGCGTTTCCAGGCCGTGAAGGTGCCGCCGCCCAACGAGGCCGACGCCATCAAGATCATCATGGGCATCAAGGACCGCTACGAGAAATTCCACGCGGTCAGCTACACGGACGACGCGGTGGAGTTCGCGGTTTCGCACTCCAACCGCTACATCCCGGACCGCTTCCTGCCCGACAAGGCGATTGACTTGATCGACGAGGCCGGGGCTCGCGTGAAGCTGCGCCAGACCTCGCTGCCGGAGGAGATTACCGAAGTCCAGAAGCGCATCAAGTTCATTGTGCACCGCATGGACTCGGCCATCGCCAACCACGAATTCGAGAAGGCCCGCTTCTACAGTGACGAGGAGCGCAAGGAGCGCGAGAACCTGCGCGGCCTGCGCGACAAGTACCACCTCGACGACTCGGCCTCGGGCATCGTGAGCCGCGAGGACATTGAAGACGTGGTCAGCCGCTGGACCGGCGTGCCGGTGACCAGCATCAAGGAAGAAGAGACGCAGAAGCTGCTGCGCGTGGAAGAAGAGCTGCACAAGCGGGTCATCTCGCAGGACAAGGCGATCTCGGCCCTGGCCCGCGCCATCCGCCGCTCGCGCGCGGGGCTCAAGAGCCCGCACAGGCCCATTGGCAGTTTCCTCTTCCTGGGGCCCACGGGCGTGGGCAAGACGGAGATGGCCCGGACACTCGCTCAATTCCTCTTTGGGTCCGACAAGGCGCTGATCCGCTTTGATATGTCGGAGTTCATGGAGAAGCATTCGGTCTCGAAGTTGATCGGCTCGCCTCCGGGGTACGTGGGCTACGAGGAGGGCGGCCAGTTGACCGAGCGGGTCAAGCGTTCGCCCTACTCCGTCGTCCTGCTGGACGAGATCGAGAAGGCGCACCCGGATGTGTTCAACATCCTGTTGCAGGTGTTTGAAGATGGCCAATTGACCGACGGCCTGGGCAACACCGTCGACTTCAAGAACACCATCCTCATCATGACCTCGAACATCGGGGCGCGGCACCTGATGAAGAAGGCGGGCCTCGGCTTCCAGAGCGACCGCGAAGACATTGTCTCGGACAAGATCGAGGAGTTGGTCAAGCAGGAGGTCAAGAAGACCTTCAACCCCGAGTTCCTCAACCGCCTGGACGAAGTGATTCTCTTCCAGTCGCTGTCGGACGCGGACCTGATCCAGATTGTCGAGTTGCTGGTGCAGAGTTTGAACGCCAACCTGGCCCAGAAGTCGATCACCATCTCGGTGACCGAGGAAGCCAAGAAGTGGATTCTCGACAAGACCCTGGTGGATCGCAGCTACGGCGCGCGGCCGCTGCGCAGAGCGTTGCAGCGCTACGTCGAGGACCCCTTGTCGGAAGCGCTGATCGCCGGGCAAATCACCGCGCGGCCGGCCTTCCTGGAGGTTTACCTGGAGGCCAACCAGCTCTTCTATCGCCCGGTCAGCGCCACTGACGACACGACTGGCGAAGAAAAGCCCGCCGGCATCCTGCTGTTCAGCAACTGAACCAACCCGCATGTGAGGCGCTTCAGAGACCCAGGCCGCGGCCTGGGTCTCTTTTTGGATTTTTATTGGTCTACCGGGTTGGATTCTTACTGGTCCGTCACGCCTTTACTGACAACTGACAACTGACCACTGTTCACTGACCACTGTCTCAGTCAAACACCACCGTCTTGTTGCCGTACCAGAGGATGCGGCGGTCCAGGTGCCAGCGGACGGCGCGGGAGAGGACGATGCGCTCCAGGTCGCGTCCGCGGGCGACCAAGTCCTCCACCTGCTCGCGGTGCGAGATGCGGGCCACGTCCTGCTCGATGATGGGCCCGTCGTCGAGGATTTCGGTGACATAGTGGCTGGTGGCGCCGATCAGCTTGACGCCCCGGGCGTGGGCCGCGTGATAGGGCTTGGCCCCGGTGAAGGCGGGCAGAAACGAGTGGTGCACGTTGATGATGGCGGCCGGATAGCGGGAGACGAAAGCCGGGGAGAGGATCTGCATATAGCGGGCCAGCACCACCAGTTCGATGTTGTTCCGGGCCAGCACTTCGAGCTGCCGGGCCTCGGATTCGGCGCGGGTGGCCGCCTTGACCTCGATGTATTCGAAGGGAATCCCGTAGAATCCGGCCAGGTTTTCGACAGCCCGGTGATTGGAGACGATGACTGGAATCTCGCACAAGAGCTCGCCCGTGCGCCAGCGGTGTAGCAGGTCGGCCATGCAGTGCAGGTATTGGGAGCAGAACAGCGCCACCCTGGGCCGACGCGCCGCCGTGGTCAGTTTCCACCTCATGCCGAGTTGGGCAGCGAGCGGCGCGAAGGCGGTCTTGAATTTTTCGAGGTCGAAGGCTTCTCCCGCTGCCGCCGGGAGGTCTGGCGCGTCTCCAGCGCCGTCCAGGGCCCACTCGACGCGCATGAAAAACAGGCCCATGCCGTGGTCTTGGTGCTGGTCGGCGTGGAGAATGTTGGCGCCGCCCTCGTAGAGCAGCGAAGAGACGCGGGCCACCAGGCCCTTTTGATCCGGGCAGTCGATGAGCAGAACGGCGGAATCTTTCATGTTGATACCAGCTTATGTCATTGCGGAGGATCGGCGGCTGCGGCGGCTGGCGCGCGGCGCGTGTGTTGGAGGCAGTGTGCAGTGTGAGTGTGAGTGTGGAGTGTGAGTGTGAATGTGGAGTGTGGCGGCAGCTCGGGCGCAGCGGTAGATTGAGGATGGATTCCGGGCTTGCCTGGTACCGGGGCCGCGGGACTGTGGGCCTGATGGAAGAGGCGAAAGAGGTTTGCGGCGTCTGGCAGGCAGGGTTCATGAGGAGCGTCCTCGACCGCCGATTGATTGCGGGGAAGAAGACTCGGGGTGGAAAAAGACGCCGGGGCAACGGTCGCCCCGGCGATGCGCGTGCAACGCAATAAACTTTTCCTTGCCTGCTTGCCTACGTCCTTGTGCAGACCGGCCGGCAGAGCCGGAGCCGCGCCTTTTTTCTGGCGCGGAGCGAGCCGAAGGCAACTGGCCGCACCGCAGGCGCCCGAAGGCAGATGGCCCCACCGCAGGTGGCCGCAGGCAGATGGCCCCACCGCAGGTGGTCAGGCGGCGGTATCGGTGCGGGTGAGCTGAGGCGCGCTCAACTGCTGGCGGAGGCTGCCGGCCAGGTCGGCCACCATGCGCAGCCGTTCGGCGATGGGAGAGGCCGCCTCGCTGCCGTTGAGGGCCAGTTGGGAGTGCAGCAGCAGCCCGGCGACGGTGGTCTTCAGCTCGGTCTCGATGGCTGCGGCGGCGGCCCGGCGGGCCAGCAACTGCTCCCGTTCGCGGCGATGGAGAGCGGAGCGGACCTCGCGGATGAGGCGGGCCGCTCCGGCCAGGGCGAAGTTGATTTGCAGGGGGATGGCCAGCCCGGCGTGCTCACAGATGGCCTCGGCGGCGGCCGGGTCGCACTCGGCCATGGTTTCGTCCACCACCACGGCATCGAACTCGCGCCGCCGGAGCGATGCCAGCGCGGCCTTGCGGCCTTCGGCCACCTCGACTTCCATGCCCAGTTGCGCTCCCACCACGGCGGCGCAGTTACGGGCGCCTTCGATTCCAGTCACAATCAGAATGCTCATGCCCAGCTCCTCCATCGGCGGCCCGGGCGAGAGCTTCGCCAGGGCTGGTTCTTCAGGTCCGCGCGGGCATACCCGCAGAGAGCCTGATGGTTTTCCTGTCATTGACTTGCCGGCGCGTTCGGTTCCGGGTTCAGGCTGCGGATCTCACGGTTCCCGAAGCGGGTCGGCGATGCCGTATTCCTTGAGCTTGCGGTAGAGCGTGGTCTTGCCGATGCCCAGCAGCCGGGCGGCTTGCAGCTTGTCGCCGTTGAGTGTGCGGATGGCTCCCAGAATGGCCTCGCGCTCCAGGTCGGCCAGAGTCTTCAGCTCCGGCGCTGGGGCGGAGCCGGCCGGTTCGCCCGCGGGGGCGGCCTGACGGCGGGCCTCCAGGCCCTGCTGCTGCAACTGCGTGGGCAGGTCGCCCAAGTGCAGGATGGGACCGGAAGACATGGTGCAGGCGCGCTCCACCGCGTTTTCCAGCTCCCGGACGTTGCCTGGCCAGTCGTGGCGCATCATGGTGCGCAGGGCCTCGTCGGAGAGCGTGAACTTGGTGCCGTGCTCGCGGCTGGTGCGGTCCAGGAAGTGCGCCGCGAGCAGCGGAATGTCCTCGCGCCGGTCGCGCAGCGCGGGCAGGCGCAGGTTGACCACGTTGAGCCGGTAGAAAAGATCCTTGCGGAAGGCGCCCTTCTCGACCATCACCGCCAGGTCGCGGTTGGTGGCGGCCACGATGCGGGCCTTGATGGGCACGCGGTGAGTGGCGCCGACCGGTCGGACTTCCTTTTCCTGCAGGGCGCGCAGCAGCTTGGCCTGCAGGTCCAGCGACAGCTCGCCGATCTCGTCCAGGAAGACCGTTCCCCCCTCGGCGGAAACCAATAATCCGTCCTTGGAGCGGTTGGCCCCGGTAAAGGCGCCCTTGACGTAACCGAACAGCTCGCTCTCGATCAGGGTCGGCACCAGCGATCCGCAATCGACGGGCAGAAAGGGCTTTTGCGCGTTGGGCCCGTAGGCGTGGATGGTGCGCGCCACCAGCTCCTTGCCGGTGCCGCTTTCGCCCAGGACCAGGACGGGGTGGGAACTCTGGGCAACTTTGGAAAGAATGCGGTAGAGCTTTTCCATCTCCCCGGAGCGGCCGATCATGGCGCCCAGCCCCTGCGAGAGCCGCAGCCGCTCGCGCAACTGGCGAGTGGCGGTGTCGGTGGCGAAGGTGGCCGAGGCCCGGTCCAGCACCGTCGAAAGCTCGTCCATGGCGAAGGGCTTGGTCAGGTAGTCCGCGGCGCCGCAGCGCATGGCCTCGACGGCCGCGTTCACCGTGCCCGAGGCGGTCATGGCGATGACCGCGGTCTGGGGGTAGAGGAGCTTGACCTCGGAGACCAGCTCCAGGCCCTGGCTGCTCCCCGTGGGCAGGTTGACCAGCAGGATATCGGCGGCGGCGCCGCGCATCAGGCTGCGCGCCTGGGTCATGTCCCCGGTGCTCTCGACAGCATAGCCCAGGCTGGCGGCAATCTCCGCGCAGGCCGAGCGGATCGCCGCGTCGGCATCGACGACCAGCAGGTGCAGGCGCACCCGCGGCTCCGCGAATTGGGGGATAAACTCCATTGACTTTGCGTTCAGGACTGTTTCGAGCATTGTATTCGCCTCACGCGCGATTCGGTAAGCGGGTTTCTTGGTTGAGGCCGGCGGGGCATCTTTTCCGCCGGCTCCAGGTCATCATCTCGGTGGTTTTCGGGCGTTTTGCAGAGGCCTCAGCGATTCCGAACCGGCAGCACGATCTCAAAGCGGGCTCCGGCAGGGGTGCGGTTGGCGGCGTGAATGCTTCCGCCGGCCGCCTCGACAATGGAACGGGTGATGGAGAGGACCAGCCCGCGATGGATGCCAACCCATCCGCCCCGCCGCGACGGGGCGCTTGCGGCCGCGCCACTGAAGCTGCCGGACCCTGAAGAGCCGGACCCGGAAGAGCCGGATGTGGTGTAGCCGGATGCGAAGATTCTCTCCACCGCCTCAGGGGGAATGCCCGGCCCGTTGTCTTCCACGGTCAAGGCCAGCCACTCGCCGGTTCCTGCCCGGTTCGTTCCCGTCAGGCCGGTCTCAGCCGGGGCGGGCCGCTGGCGCAGACCCAGCCGGATGCGCCCCCCGGCGGGCATGGCCTCGGCGGCGTTCTTCACCAGATTCACCAGAATCCGGGTCAGGTCCTCGGTGTTCAGCCCCACCGGCCGGGCGCCGCCCTCGGCGTCGACGGTCAGGGCAATCGCAGGCCCGGCCACGGCGGCCAGCAGGTTGCGATTGGCCAGCAGCTCCGCGGCCAGGTTGTCGATGGGCTCCTCGGGCATCGGGTCCCAGCGCCGGGCGCGGGCCAGCCCGCCAGCGGAGGCGGCTTCGGGACGCAGGCCGGTCGCTTCAGATGCCGTGCCCCTGGAGGCCGGTTTCGCGCCGGGTTCCAGGGCCGCCAGCTTTTGCACCAGGCGGCGGCTGGCGGTGGCCACCAGGCGGAGTTCGCTGCCATAGTGCGCGAAGGGCGGGGCCAGCACCCCCGGCTCCTCCAGCAGGTCGCAGTAAAGGCCCAGCGCCGTGACCATGTTGCGGGCGTCATGCGCCACCCCGGCCAGGCTTTCGCCCTCGCCGCGCAGGTTGGCCAGGGTTTTGACCACGGCCTCCACCCGCCGGCGCTCGGAGACGACCAGAATGCCTCCGTCCTGATCTGGCCCGGTCAGACTGGATTCGGCCAGCCCCATCTCCGGCCCCTTGGCCTCTGCCAGCCCTGGCTCGGCCAGCCCGGCTGAGCCGGGACCCGATGCGCTCGACACGGTCCGCGATTCCATGCACTCCATATCCTGCTCCCTTTCTCTCCCGGCCCTGTTTTGTGGCCGCCGGGCTCGGCCCCTGGGCGGCCCTTCCCGCTTTCGTCCCTGCCGGAGAGCCCCCTGCGCCATCTGGGTTCCATTCCTGCTCCGGTTCTTTTGCTGCGGCATTTGCGCTTCCCATTCCAGTTCCCGGCGGGGTGGTTGCCCTCTTCTAATACACGTGGCGTGCCAAACCAGAACCGTTTGGGTAAGTTCCTGATAAGGGAATGACTTAGTGTCCAATTTCCGGACAGGGGCGCTGGTCCCCGGAGGGACCTGATTTCCCGGAATGGAACCGGAGGCTCGATTAAATTCGATATAAGTTGTTTGTTATCAACCGAGTGCGCAATGATTCCCGTTCCGGACCAGGCCCGCGATGGTTTCCCGTCCTGGGACAAGCCCCCTGGACCAGGCCCCCCACGCTCCGGCCAGGCCCATTCCCGTACAATTCCTCTATGCCCGGACTCGTTTCCAGCTCCTTCTTTCGTCCCGGCGGCAGGACCCCGGTCCAGCTGCGCCCGTTGACCCTCACTCCCGGTTTCGTGCAGACGGCGGAGGGCTCGGTGCTGGTTTCCTTTGGCAACACCCGGGTTCTGACCAACGCCACCATCGAGCAAGGGGTTCCGGGCTGGCTCCGAAACTCCGGCCGCGGCTGGGTGACGGCCGAATACTCCATGCTGCCGCGGTCGACCGTGACGCGCACCCCGCGGGAGAGCGAACGGGGCAAGATCGGCGGACGGACGCACGAGATTCAGCGGCTGATCGGCCGGAGCCTGCGCTCGGTGGTGGACATGAAGGCCTTGGGGGAACGAACCGTCATACTGGACTGCGACGTGATCCAGGCCGACGGGGGCACGCGCACGGCGGCCATCACCGGAGCGGCTGTCGCTCTCGCCCTGGCCCTGAACGCGCTGGTCGCGGCTGGGACGCTGAAGCAGTCGCCGCTGAAGCAACTGGTGGCCGCGACCTCGGTGGGCATCGTGGGGGGCGCGCAGCTCCTGGACCTCTGCTACGAGGAGGATTCCCAGGCCGAAGTGGACATGAACGTGGTGATGACCGAGGACGGCGGCCTGATCGAGACCCAGGCGACGGCCGAGAAGGGCAGTTTTTCCCGCCGCCAGTTGAATGAACTCGTGGACCTGGCCGAGTTGGGGCTCAAGGAAATCTTCGCCGCCCAGCGCGCGGTGCTGGGGCTGTAGCCGCGGGCAAGATTGACACGCAAACAAAGAATCCCTCCGGCGGCTTTCTCTGGAGAGAAGCCTCCGGAGGGATCTTGCTTTACATGGACAAATTCAGGACGCGGTTGAGCCGCTGCACAAAGGCGGCAGGGTCCTTGAGGGCCACGCCCTCCATCAGCAGGGCCTGATCCAGCAGCAACCAGGCGGCGTCCTCCGAGACGGCGTCGTCGGCCCTGGCCAGCAGCTTTTTCACGATCTCGTGATCGGGATTGATTTCGAGCGTCGGCAGGGGCGCGGGAATGTTGGTCTGCCCCATGGCGCGCAGCATCTGCTGCATTTGCAGCGAAGGCTCCTGCTCGTCCGAGACGATGCAGGAGGGGCTGTCGGCCAGCCGTACCGAGGCGCGCACGTCCTTGACCCGGTCGCCCAGCGTGGCCTTCAGTTTTTCGAGCAGCGGCTTGAGGGCGTCCGCGGCGCCGGGTTCGGATTCGTCTTTCAGGTCCTCGCCGGTCGCGGCTTTGTTGACGGACTTGAGGTCGATCTCCCCGTACTTCTCGATGCCGCCGAAGACGATTTCGTCGATGTCGTCGTCGAGGATGAGAACCTCGAGGTCCTTCTTCTTGTAAATCTCGAGCAGCGGCGAGGTCCGCAGCAGGGACTCGGCGCCGCCGGTGATGTAGTAGATGCTCTTCTGGCCTTCCTTCATCCGCGACTTGGCGTCGGCCAGGCTGGTCAGGCCCTCCACTTTGGTGGACTTGAAACGCACCAGTTCAAGCAGGGTTTCGCGGTTCGCGAAGTCTCCGTAGAGGCCCTCCTTGAGCGGGCGGTTGAACTCGGCGATGAACTTCAGGTAGGGCTCGGGCTGCGTGGCGGCGATGTTCTTCAGCTCGGAGAGAATCTTTTTCACGCTGGCGGTGCGGATGCTCACGAGCACCCGGTTCTGCTGCAGCAGTTCGCGGCTGACGTTGAGGGGAAGGTCTTCGCTGTCGATGATGCCGCGCACGAAGCGCAGGTACTGGGGCAGCAGCTCGCGGGAGTCGTCGAGGATGAAGACGCGCTTCACGTAGAGCTTGAGGCCGCCCTTGTATTCGGCCTGGTAAAGGTCGAGCGGCGCATGGGCGGGGATGAAGAACAGCGTGGTGTACTCCAGGCTGCCTTCGGCCTTGGTGTGGAACCAGAAGAGGGGATCGTCCCAGTCGCCGGAGACGGATTTGTAGAGTTCCTTGTAGTCCTCGTCGGTGAGTTCGTTCTTGGGCCGCCGCCAGAGAGCGCTGGCCGCATTCACCTGCTCGGTGACGCGCGTCTTCAGCGACTTCTTTTCCTCCTCGTTCCACTCGCTCTTGTCGTAGGTGAGGAAGATGGGGAAGGCGATGTGGTTGGAGTACTTTTTCACAATCTCCTGCAGCCGCCAACTGTTGGAGTACGGCGCGCCCTCTTCGTTGAAGTGGATGAGCACGGTGGTTCCGGCGACGAGGCGCTGGGCGGGCTCGATTTCAAAGCCGGAGGAGCCGTCGCTGGTCCAGCGCCAGGCCAGTTCCTCGCCCGCTTTGCGGGAGACGACCTCGACGCGGTCGGCGACCATGAAGACGCTGTAGAATCCGACGCCGAACTGTCCAATCAGGTTCGAGTCCCGCTTGGCGTCGCCGGACAACTGCGCCAGGAAGCTCTTGGTTCCGGAGCGGGCGATGGTGCCCAGGTTCGCGACCAGGTCCTCCTCGTTCATGCCGATGCCGGTGTCGGCGATGGTCAGGGTTTTCTTCTCCTCGTCCAGTTCCAGGTCGATGCGGGGATCGAAGGGAACCGCCTTGTAGGCGTCTTCGACGAGGGTAAGGTGGCGCAGCTTGTCCAGCGCGTCGGAGGAGTTGGAAATGAGCTCGCGGAGAAAGATCTCCGGGTGCGAATAGAGCGAGTGGACGATCAGTTGCAGCAGTTGATTGACTTCGGTCTGGAATTCACGTTTTGGCATCGGTGTGGGTCCCCAATAGATGAATATAAAGCGTGCGCCCTGCAAGCCGCGGCTGGGGCCGGAAGCCGCATCGCCGCGCCCGGTCTTTTAGACTGGAACCGAGATCGGCTGAAACCAGGATCGGCTGAAACGGGGGGTGGGTGATGAGCGACGGCGAGGAAGAGCGCGCAGAACGCGAGAAGCGCCGCAAGCTGGAAGAGCAGGAAGACCGCGAGGACCTGATCGACCGGGAGCGCGTGGACGAATGGGAGCGGGAGCGGGACGAGTCCTGAGCGGGCAAACGGCCCCTGGAGCGGGAGGATCTCATGCGGATTTTTTGCCTGACGGCAGGCATTGTGTGCCTGTTTGCCGTCCTGCTCGATGCCTTTCAGACCATCATTCTGCCCCGCCGCGCTTCGGGCCGCTTCCGGCTGACGCGCATCTTCTACCTGGTGACCTGGGCCCCGTGGGTGTTTTTCGCCCGGCGGCTTCCCCATCCGCGCCAGCGGGAGGCGGCGTTCAGCTACTATGGGCCGCTGTCGCTGATTTTTCTGCTGGTGTTCTGGGCCGGCGCCATGGTGGTGGGCTTTGCGCTCATTTTCTATTCGCTGGGCAGTCCCTTCACGGACACGACCGGGCGGCCCGGCCTGCAATCGGACCTTTACGTGAGCGGAACCACGATCTTCACCCTGGGCTTGGGCGATGTGACGCCGCAGAGCGCCTGGGGGCGCGAACTGGTGATTCTGGAAGCGGGCACGGGCCTGGGCTTTCTGGCCGTGGTGATGGGCTATTTTCCGGTTCTCTACAGCGCGTTTTCGCGGCGCGAGGTGAACATTTCGCTGCTGGACGCGCGCGCCGGATCGCCGCCGACGGCCGCCGAGCTGATGCGCCGCCATTCCTATCCCGGCGCCGAGCACGCGCTCACCCTGCTCCTGGAGGAGTGGGAGCGCTGGTCGGCGGAACTGCTGGAGAGCCACATCTCCTATCCGCTGCTCTGCTATTTCCGCTCGCAGCACAACAACCAGAGCTGGATCAGCGCCCTGACCGCGGTGCTGGACACCTCGGCGCTGCTGATTGCCGGGGTGCGGGGGCACGAGGCGCGCCAGGCGCAGTTGACCTTTGCCATGGCCCGCCACGCGATGGTGGACCTGGCGCAGATTTTCTCTCTTGCGCCGGTCAACGATGCCGAGGACCGGCTGCCCGCCGAGCGCTATGAGCAGCTCTACAAGCTGCTCTGCGAGAGCGGCGTCAGCGTCTGCCGGGACGGCCACGCCATGGAACGGCTGCGCGACATGCGCGCGCTCTACGAGGGCTACGCCCGGGCGCTGGGGGACTATCTTCTCATGCCGCTGCCGCCCTGGATTTCGGACCAGCCGCACAAGGACAACTGGCTCGCCGTGGCCCGGCTGAGAGCCCGGACCGAGGCCGCAAACCCGGTCCTGAACCAGCGCGCGCCGGTCGAAGAGGAGTCGCGCATTATTGCCACTTTGGCCGACGATCGCCACGATTTCTAAGCGCTCGCCGGAAAACCGGGAAGGCCGGAGCGGCGCTCGCTCTTACCGCAGCGCCAAGGCCAGCAGCAGCGTGGTTCCCAGCCCGGCGACCGACAGCACCGTTTCCATCACCGACCAGGTGGCCAGGGTTTCCTTCAACTCCATCTTGAAGAACGATTGGACGATCCAGAAGCCGGAGTCGTTGACGTGCGAGAGGAAGAGCGAGCCGGTGCCGGTGGCCAGGACCAGCAGCTCGGGGCGTACGCCGGCGTGGGTGGCCAGGGGCGCGAGCACCGCCGAGGTGACGGCCATGGCCACCGTCGCCGAGCCCATGGAGACGCGGACCACGGCGGCCAGGAGCCAGGCCAGCACCAGCGGCGGCATGTGCGCCCCCAGGGCCAGCCCGACCGTGGCCTGGGCAGCGCCGGAGTCGCGCAGAATGCCGCTCAGGCCCCCGGCGGCGGCCAGGATGACCAGCACGTTGGCGATGGGCTGGAAGGACTCGGTGGTCAACTGGCGCAGCAGTTCCCGGCCATGGTGACGCCCGGTCTGGACGCGGCTGCCCAGGGTCACGAGCGCCACCAGGACGGCGATGAGCAGGGCGACGTCGGGGCTGCCGATGAAATGCAGTGTGAGGTTGAGCTTGCCGCCCTGAGCGGCCAGCGAGTCGGCCCAACTTCCCAGGAAGATGAGGGCCACCGGCAGCAGGATGGCGGAGGCGGCGCGCAGGGGGCCGGCGGCCGGCGGAACTTTTTCTGGCGTCCGCTCAGGGACAGCTTGGACCGGAAGGCCTGCGGTCAAGGCGGCGGAGTGGTTGCCGGCGGCCGGACCGTCGGCTTGGCCCCGAATCGTCTCAGGGACCGTCTCTGCAGGTGCGCCGGAGAAGAGCGTGGTTTCGGCCTCGGGCTGGACGGGGAGCTTTGCGGCGCGGCGTTCCCAGCGGCGCATCAAGAGCCAGCCCAGCAGGGGACCAGCCACCGCGGCGGCGGGCAGCCCGACGGCCAGCCCCCACAGGATGGTGCGGCCCATGTCAGCGTGGTACTGGGCCACCGCCAGCATGGCCGCCGGATGCGGCGGCAGGGTGCCGTGAACGATGGAAAGCCCGGCCAGCAGGGGCATGCCGACCAGGATCGGCGGGCGGCGGTCGCGCCGCGCGGCGGCGGCCACAATGGGCATCAGCAGCACCAGGCCGACCTCGAAGAACACCGGCAGGCCCACCAGGATGCCCAGAGCGACGAAGGCCCAGGGCAGTCCCCTGGGGCCGCAGCGGTCCACCAGGGCGCTGCCCAGCGCCTCGGCGCCGCCGGAGGCGGCCAGCAGCCGGCCCAGAATGGCGCCCAGGCCGAGCACGATGGCGATGCGGCCCATCAGGCCGCCGACTCCGGCGGTGAAAGAGAGCGGAACCTGCTGGAGCGGCATGCCCGAGGCCACGCCCAGGGTCAAGGCCGCCACGGCCAAAGCCAGCGCCGGATGCAATCGGACCTTGGCGATCAGCACCAGCAGCAACAGCACCGTTGCGGCGGCGCAAGCCACCAGGAACCAGCTCGCGGAGGCTGCAGCGGCGGCAAGAGGCACGGAGGGATTATTCCACGTCCCAGCGCTCGACGCGCAAGCTACAATGTTGGGGAGCGAGCCGGCCGAATCAAATGATGGTTGCCCGCTTTCGATGCCGGGCAGTGGTCACGCGGACCCCGGTTTGGGAAGCGAGAGCTCCGTCTCTCCGGGCGTCATCGCACCGGTCAGCTCAACGTGGGGAGAGCCCGCGCGGACGTCCATTCATTTCGCGCCCCAGCGGCGGACCTCCATTCGGCCTCCCTTGGCAGGCAACTTTCATCACCCCTGGATGGCGTGCAAAGATGGCGAGAGAGCCCGGCTCGGAAGAACAGACCGCCCTGAACCTGATACCGGCTGCCTTCGTGGATTTTGAGCGGGTGTCGCACGCCGGCGAGCTGCTCATCGTGTTCTTTTACGCGGAGGCCTATGAGGAGGCGGTGAGGAATGGCCTGGAGATGTTCAAGCATTCGGGCGAGATTCTCAGGCCGATGCTGCTGTTTGCGGTTTTCTGCGCGGTGACGGTTCGCTTCTTTATCGGAAACTTCTTCCATCTGTCCGACGCGCGGTGGAAGGACACCTGGGAGCACGGCTCGACGAGGGTGCTCTACTTCATCGATGCGTTTTTTATCGTGCTGGAAAGCCTGTCCATGATTGTGCTGGGCAGCCTGGACGTGGGAACGGCCACGGTGACGCAGATCGCCGCCGCGCTGATCATGATCTCCGGCCTGGACGTGGTGTGGATTGTCGTCAAGTGGGGGTTGCGTCTAATATTTGCCAGGGCGCGGGCCGTGGATCTGTCGTGGGCGTGGTGCTGGCTGAATCTGGGGGCCGTTGCGCTGTTTGGGACTGTGATGTATTTCTTCCTCGGGCAGCAGCTTTACCTTGGAGCGCTGGGTTGGATTGTTGCCATCAATGGGGCGGCATTCATCTGGGACATGATCCTGACCAACAAGAAGGGACCATGGACCCTGGGCAAGAAAGAGCGCGCGGTCTCGATTTGACTGGGTCGAGGCTGGGAGGGGTCGGTATGCGGCTGGATGACGAGAATTACATGCGCATGGCTTTCGAGCAGGCGCTGAAGAGCTATAACGAGGGCGGATGCGCGATCGGCGCGGTCCTGGTCTCGGACGATTCCGGCGCGGTGTTGGGGCAAGGCCACAATGAGCTGGTGCAGGAAGGCGATCCGATTATCCATGCGGAGATGGCCGCTCTGCGCGCCGCGGGGCGCGTGCCAAACCGCCATAACACCGTCCTCTATACCACGCTGCAACCTTGCTTCATGTGTACCGGGGCGATCGCGCAATTCGGCATTCCAAGAGTGGTCATCGGCGATGCGGTGAACGCCCCCAACGACGAAACCATTCGCTTTCTGAGGTCCAGGGGAGTTGAGGTGGTGATGCTGGATCCAGCGGCCAGTGTTGCCGCGGCCGATTGCATTGCGCTGACGTCGCGGTTTCGGACCGGGAATCCAAGTCTCTGGACGGAGGACTGGGGCGGCGGCCCCAACCCTCGCCTGCTGGCCGGCAAGTTGACCGGCTGACAGCCGGCGCGAAAGTCAAAGCTACGCGAAGCCATCCCTCAGGGGCTAAAGACCGCCGTTTGTAATCAATCATTCACGGCACGACAGAAGTCGTGCCCTTTCAAATCCCGAGTTTCACGACAGGCTACTGAGCGCCGGCGCATGGCGAGGCTCAGCCTCAAGAGCGATGGCTACTGGCGATGCTGTACGCCGATCTCCAGAATCCGCTCATAGAATGAGATCACTTGATCGGGGTCGTCGGTCATCAGCACATTCGTCTCAAGCCAGGAGGGGCCACGGCCGGATTTTACGATTTCATCGAGCTGGTGCTTGAGATTGTCCCAGTAAAGGCCATTCTCCGTGGACCCGAAGAACACCAGGGGGCCGCGCTCGATCACTCCCAGTTTCATGTCGGTCAGCGTCAGTCCAATCTCTTCCATGGTGCCGACTCCTCCGATGCAGAACACATGGAAGCTGGCGATATCGAACCAGCGCTGCCTGAAATGGCGCGCCGTTCCCTGGAAGGTTTGATAGAACTGCACCGACCTCTGAATATCCTGGTCGACGATCTCAAGGTAGTTGGACCCCACCATCAGGCCCAGGCGGTCGGCAATATCGGCGGCCTGCCTCATGGCGCCGGGCCCGCCTCCGGTCAAGAACGCCACATGGCCTCCGAAGAGACTTTGCAGCCGCTCGAGCAGGGTCTTCAAGTTGTCGAATTCCTTTTCAGAAAGCGGCAAGGTCGAGCCATAGATGGCAAACACCAGGCTCGACCGGAACGGCTCGATGTAACGGAAAGGCACGAAGAATCCCCGCGCGCCCCGGTACACATGCATGGCGGTTTCTTCAAAGACTTCGTTCAACCAGATGACCTCGGCGCCGAAGGCCTCGTAGTCGGCCAATCGGCCATGGTCTCGGGAGGAAAGAAACGCTCCATGCTCGAAAGAGGCCTTGCGGAAGACGATTCTCTGGATGCGCCGATCCAGGGCCGCCTGACAAAGATGAAGGTGCTCGATGAGGTTGGGAAAGTACTCCAGCAGGACGGTGGCACGGGCGCCGGGAGCCAGTTCCTTGAGGACCGCGATGCCGGACGATGGTTCAACGCCGCTCAATTCCGTGCGATGCTTGAGCGGAAAGCCATCCTCCGGGCGTTCCGCCGTTGGTTCCACCAGTTGCGGCCTGCCGGTTGCGCGCGCCTCGGCCATATCGGTAATGACCGCAAGCGGCCTGTCCTCGTACGAGGGTTCAACCTGGTTAAAAGGTTCGGCGCGGAAGAACACGGCCAAATCGTGATAGTCGCTGCCTTCGCCGGGGTTCTCGATGGAAGGCTGCCGGTTGTCCGGCAACCCGCCAAACCAGCGCCGGGGCGTGAAGTGGACTTCATCGGCGGCGTAAACGGACGCCAGGACCTCGGGATTCACGATCAACTTGTCGGAGCGATTGGCGAACTCCAGGAAAATGCGGGTTCCTCGGGTCGTTACCGGGTCGAGGATGGTGGCTCCAAGATGCTGGCCGTGCATTTCCGAGCGGGCGTCCAGGAGCGCGAAATGGGTATGGAGAAACATGGTGCAGGAGGTGATGACGCCGTCTCCCGGCTTGAGCAGGATATTGTCCACTTCCCGCCGCGTTTGCAGCCGATCCAGAACCGCCTTGCCATCCTCGCGGGTCAGGATTTCAAGCAAACCGCCTTTATCGATGGTCCCCGGCAGCTCATAAGTGCAGCGGTGAGGACGAATGGTCAGGCGTCCTTCGGCGTCAATCGACAGCGGCGCGGGCAGTTGAAACAGATGCTCGGTGACGGCCTGGTAGACCGCGTCCCCGGAGAGCCGCTTGCGGGGATCGCAGAGCACCAGCCGGCCCACCGGCAACCCTTTTACAACCAGCTCGCTCAAGTATTGCTTTACGGGATAGGCCTGCACCAGGGCCTGGACCGTCGCCCGCAGGGAGGCCGTGGTCGTTCCCACTTCCAGGGGCGTTGCCGGGCGGATGTCGATGCCGAGCCGGGCGATGCGGCTGCGCGTGACGAAGCGAACATGCGGCCACAGACCTGCACAGCGTTCGCGGAATGCGTCGGAAATATCGAAGCGGAGTTCTACGTTGAGAAGCCCCTCCGACACAGGTTCAACTTCTACAACCCAGCCATCCTCAGTTTGAGGCGTTTCATACCGAATCGACGTCGAGTGATTCATTTCAATCGAACCCACATGAACCTGTTAGAGAGAATAAACCGGTTAGACGGGTGGAGAACAAGGGCGGCAGCGGGCTTTGCGATGACCTTTGGGTTGCCGGGAGCAAGTCAAAGGGGCAAGCGGCAGTCCCGGAGCAGCGCAAGCTCATGGCAGAAGCGAGTGTTCGTCACGATGTCAGACGACTTCAAAGCGTCAAACGCGCGTGAGCCACGGCTGGTCCCAAGGTGTCCCTGGCTGCTGCCGCGCTATCGCTTTTCGTCCCAGTATACAGGCGGGGCAAGGGGCTTTTTGGGGCGCTGCCGGGGAGGCATTTCATGCACTTCGTTCCGCGCGGCTTGGCTGGGAAGGCGGAGGTCGCTGGGTCCGGTTCGGGAGCAAACGCCCGCGCTGTGCTCCCTGACACACATTTCGCTTGCGCGCCGGTGCTACCATAAGGACGATTGCAGTTCCTGCCGCCCGACAGGCCGTTTTATGGCCCATCGAGCGGTTCTCCAAAACCCCTGCACTTGCCGGCGCCGAGCCAGGCGGATCTTGCTTCCATCCCCGCGACCAGAACCTGTCGATGGGGTTTGGGGAAGGAGAAAACCACCTGGAGTCCGTGGTTTCGGCAGGCAGACCTTGGAAAACCGCCGCGGGCTGAGCGCAGAGGCGGCTGGAACCAACCCCAGAAGGAGAGTTCACTATGTCTCTTGTCTCCACACGGCAGCTTCTCGACGAGGCCGCCAAGGGCGGTTACGGCGTCGGCGCTTTCAACGTCAACGACATGGAACAGATTCAGGCCATCATGGAAGCCGCGAAGGAAACCAATTCGCCGGTCATCATCCAGGCCAGCCGCGGCGCGCGCCAGTTTGCGCAGGACAACTACCTCTATCACCTGATCCTGGCGGCCAACGAGCTGTATCCCGAGATTCCGATCGCCATGCACCTGGACCACGGCAACAGCTACGAGACCTGCGAGAGCGCCATCAAGCTGGGCTTTACCTCGGTGATGATGGACGGCTCGCTCAAGGCCGACGGCAAGACCCCCTCCACGTTTGAAGAGAATGTGGAAGTCACGCGCAAGGTGGTGGATTACGCGCACGAGCGCGGCATCGCGGTCGAGGGCGAAATCGGCGTTCTGGGCGGCATTGAAGACGGCCACGGCGCGGGTGGATCGGGTCTGGATCACGTAACCGATCCCGACCAGGCGGTGGAGTTTGCCGAGCGCACCGGCGTCGACTCTCTGGCCATCGCGATCGGCACCAGCCACGGCGCTTACAAATTTACGAAGAAGCCGGATGGCTCGGTCCTCAAGATGGACCTGCTGATCAAGATCCACAATCGCCTGCCCAAGACCCATCTGGTCATGCACGGCTCCAGCTCGGTTCCACAGGACCTGCAGGACATCGTCAACCAGTACGGCGGCAAGCTGAAGCAGACCTGGGGCGTGCCGGTTGAAGAGATTCAACTGGGCATCAAGAACGGCGTGCGCAAGGTCAACGTGGACACCGACAATCGCCTGGCCATCACCGGGGCCATCCGCAAGGTCCTGTGGGAGAGCCCGGAGAAGTTCGATCCCCGCGACTACATGAAGCCGGCCCGCGCGGCCATGCAGAAGGTGGTTGCCCTGCGCATGACGCAGTTTGGCCAGGCCGGTCACGCTGGCGACTACAAGGCCATCTCGATTGCGGATATGGCCAAGGGCTATGCCAACGGCACCTTGATTACCAAGCCGCTGGTGGCCGCGAAGTAACTTCGGCCGCAAGCGCCAAGTCAAACAGAAAAGGCCACTCCGCCGATGCGGAGTGGCCTTTTCTGTTTGGTCACGGATGGGAACGGAGCGGCGTGCTTCCGGGCAAACTGTCGCTGGCCCACAATCCTTTCGAAGTTACCGGACGAGTTCCGCAACCCTCTCGTCTTTATCGACGAGTTCGGAAAGGACCTCGATCTTCAGTTTCCGCGTGCTGCCCGGCACATCGAGCGAGCCCAGAACCAGCGGCTTTCCCTCGACCAGAGTCGTGGTTCCATCCAGTGTCGATTGGCGTATCACCGGGTCCTGCGCGCCCATGCCGGATTTCTCCTCCGCAAGGCTCGATTGCTCCACTTTTGTCTGCAATCTCAAGCCGTCCGAATATGCTTCCATGGATGCTTCAATACTCGTCCCCACATCGACATATTGCACCTGGGAGCTTTGCGTTGAGCTTCCGGATTCGGTTGTCCCAGTGACGATGGGCACCCGGCTGCCTTGTTTGAGCACTGTTCTTTGTCCCGAGACCACAATGAGCGAGAAATGCCGCGCCGCGACAAGCTTGCCGTTGTCCGTCTCGGTGATGGTATAGGTCAGGCGGTAGGTCTTCTTGGTCCGGTCAAGATCCGCGAGGATCTTTTGCGCGAGCAGTATGTCGTCGGGAGCGGCGAGCACGGAGATGGCGCACTGCGACTGCACGTAATACACCTTGGCCTTGGGGAGCATATTGCGCAGGTCGTTCACAACATCTCTCGAATCCCGCTCCTGAGTCAGGTTGGTGAGGTAAAGCGTCTGATAAGTTTCCGGGCCCGGTTTCTGTTCGGCAGGCTTGGGGTCCGCGGACTGGGATTGCGCGCCTGCGCTTGGTGCAACGATTGCGAGGGCCAGCGCGAGTCCAACCAGCATGGGGACACGATTCATCCTCCGTTTTCCGGTCTCAACACTCTTCAATTTCATGGGTCGCCTCTCGAAGTGATTCGTCCGAAGAAAGCCAACGTGCCTTCCTGGCCTCGATCGATGTCATGGCCACTTCTATCGAGACAGACGCTCACCAGCGGCCGCCCGCTCGGCAAGACTCTGGATAGCGGTTCGACTTGGCGCGGTTCCGCAAATGGCAGGCGAATTGTGACGCCGCTCTAGTGATGGCCGCTGCTGGAACTGCCGCTGCTGGAGCTGCTGCTGCCTCCGCCGCTGTGCGCGCTGCCGCCGCTGGAACTGCCGGCGCTCGACCCGGCGTGACTTGACCCGCCGTGACTTGACCCGCCGCCGCCTTCGCCGCGCGCGCCGCCGCCCGCTCCCGAGCCGCCGGCCCGCGCCTGCAGAGTGCCGCCGCGGTTGTTGATCGGCGTGGCCACGGTCACGCTCTTGCCTCCCTGCGTCACCTGCCTGGCCATCACGAAGCTTTGCGACTTGTGGTCGAAGTTGAGCGGGATGCCGGGGGCCTTCGCCGTTGCGTTCTTGATGGCCAAAGCGTCCTTGACCGAGTGCGCTTCAAGATGCGGCTCCTCGGCCTTGGCCAGTGGAGGCATAGCTGAGCTGCGATACTCCCTGGGGGGCGACTTGAGAAGCTCGATGGGGTGCTCGGGGCCAAATTTCACCGGCTCGATCACCGGCTTGTCCTTGCCGCTGACCGCGAAGACTTCTTCTTTGCGGTTGATGGGCGGCCGGCCTTTCACGTCGTAGGGGTGGATGGGGACAAAGGCCACCTTATGCCCGCTCTTGACCCAGCGAACCGGCTCCAGATGGTGGCGCTTGTGACCCAGGACCCACACATAGCGATGATTGCGGTGGACCCAGCTTCCCGCGTGGCAAACCGCCCAGAAGTACGGCGTGTTCATGGGGTCGATGACGGAATCGGCGAAAACCGCCGCGCCGGTATTCGGGTCCCTCGCACGCCGGTAGAGAAAGGCCATCGGGTAGCAGGGAAAGAAGTCGAATTCCAGATCGTCCAGATGGTTGGCAGCAGAGCCGGCCCCGCTTTCCTGCGCGGATTTTCGGGCTTTGCCGGCGGAAAAAGCCTGCGCAGCTGAAAGGCGGGCGTCCCCCGGCTCCCGATCGGCGGCCTCGGACGGCTCCCAGCAAGTGCCGTACGGCGCGCAGGCAAAGAACGTGCCCTGTGCCCGCATCTGGGCCATGCCGGGAATGGGCGCGGAAAGCCCGGAGGCTTTCATCACCTCGGCCATGGCCGAGGCGCGCTCGGCGACGCGGTTGGCGACCCAGCCGTCCCACGCGGCAAAGGCATCCGGAGCCGTTTGAGGGGCATCCGCGACGCGTGCGCCGTCGCGATAGAACTCGGTCTGGCCTTTGGTGAGCGGTTGCTGGGCGGTTCCGGCCATGCGCACGACACCGGGGTCCAGCGCGGTCACCGCCAATGCATCCACATAGCTGGTGACGCGCGAGGAGAACCGGTGCGGATAGGTCACGGCGAGGTTGTCCGCCGGAGACCGCAGAACGAACCATTCCCCGGCGATGAAGGGCTTGATGTCCAGCGATACGGTGCCCGAGAGCAGGGCGAGTTCCGTATGGGGCACGCCGGCGCTGGTGTGCAGGTCGTTGAAGACGAGAACCGAGTTCTCGGCCAGGTAGAGAGTGGAGGCGTTCTCAAACTCAATCTCCGCGCGGCCCTCGCCGGTGGCCAGGCTGAATCCGGTTTCGAGCGGAAGGCCGGTCACCGCCTTCTCCCAGGCCGAGCCCGTGGTTCGCTCGGCTTGCTTGCCGCGGGCGATGCGCACATCGCCCTCCGCATAGCTGATGCGGACGATCTGCGCATAGGTTTCGTTCGAATGGTGTTCGCCGAGAATGAACAGCGCTCCCTGCTTGAGCTTCTCAGAGGAGTTGCCGTTCAGAATCTCCTGAATCTGGGCCATGGCGCGCGCTTCATCCTGGCGCATCATGGCGTTCAGTGCCAGCAGCTTCAGCTCGTCGCTCTCGCCGGGCACGATCTGCACCGGTCTGCCGCTCAGGGCGCGCAGCTCAATCTCCAGAGCGCGGCACTCGTCGAGCCAGCGGCTTGAGGGGTACTCGCGACGCAGCGCGGTGCAGGTATCGGCGGCATGGATGGCCTGGTCCAGCTTGTTTTCGGCATAGGCCTTCCAATAGAGGGCTCCGTCGGCGTGCTGTTCGCGCTGGGCCGCGACGCGGGTGAAGATCGCAATGGCGTCTGCCCAGCGGCCCTCGTTGATGGCCTTTGTGCCTTCCGCGTAAGGCCCGCTGTCGGGCGCACTGGATGCGGCCGGGTCGCTCTCCGGGGCGGAGGACGGAATGGCCCCGGAAAAGGCCTGGGACGCAATCGACTGGCCTGAAACCGCCAGCGCCGGGCGGGAGATGGGCAGGCAAGCGGCGCCCGCCAGCAGCGCGGCAAGAAGTGCAGGGCCGATTTTCATATTGCCCCTCCGTTCAAACGAGTTTTTCCGGCCTTCCGCCGGTTGGAAATGCCGGACCGCAGCACCCGCACCTGAAACAGCAGGCTCTCGGAGTTCATTTCGTCCTGCAGCTTGGCCAGGGCGGCGGCGTCCAGGCCCCCCGGCTGGCTGGCCATCTCGGCCAGCAGGCGGTCCAGGCGATCCAGCGCCTTGGCCAGCGCCGGGTCGTCCGCGCCGGTCACATCCTGCCGGCAGATGCGATTGGCCACCAGCAGGTTGCGGGCCTGGTCGCTGAGGGCTGAAGCCGCTTCGGGGCTGTCCGGCTCGGCGTGCTTCAGCTCGACGAGCAGCCGCTCCGACTGGTCGAGATGATCGCTGAGAACCACCACCACCACGTGCTGCTTCACTGGCGCGGGCGCCTGCCTGACCGCCGTAACCGGCGGCTTTCGCTGCTGCTCCCATTGCCGTCCGGAGTAGAACGCTCCGGCCACCAGCAGGGCCAAGGCTGCGCCATAAACCAGGCCCCAGCGCATCCGCGCGCCCCGGCCCAGGCCAAGCCCCAAGCCTAACCAAGCCCGCTTGCGCCGGGCATAGGGCTCCAGCGAAGGCGCCAGGGCGGCCCACACCCGCTGGCCATAGCCCTCTTCGCGCTGGGGTGGGTCAATGGGCGCGATTTCGGCCAGATCGCGAGTGAGCGCCTCGAACGCCTCGGCACACTGTGCGCAGGACTTCAGGTGCTCATCAGTTTGGTTCGCGCCCTCGCTCTGGTTCGCGCCCTCGCTCTGATTCGCGCTCTCGCCGTAATGGCGCCAGACAAGCTCTTCTTCACTCAAGTGCTTCATCGGTTGACCCTCAATGGAGCCAGGCGGCGGCGCAGCTTTTCCACTGCGCGAAAGACCGCCTGCTTGGCGGCGTTGGGTTGAATGCCGAGCGCGACGCCGATCTCCTCCGTGGTGCGTTCTTCCATGTGGCGCAGCACAAAGGCGGTTCGCTCGGTGGGCGTCAGGCTTTGCATGGCGCTCTCCCGCATGGCCCCGATCTCGCCGCTCAACAGCAGGCGGCCGGGCCCGGGGGCGCTGTCGGCCACTTGCACCTGGCTGCGCTCCGGTTCGGTCTCCTCGCCTACCCGGTCGTTTTCGTTCCGCCGGCGGCTTCCCAGCCGGTCGAGAGCGCAACGGACGGCGATGCGGTAGATCCAGGTCCCGAAATTCGACCGGGACTCGAAGCCTTCCAGCCCCCGGTAGCCGCGCAGGAAGGCCTCCTGCACCACGTCTTCCGCGTCGGCCTCGTTGCCGATGATGCGGAATGCAACCCGGAAGAGGCTCTGGCTATGGCGCGCCACCAGCGCCCCATAAGCCTCCTTGTCCCCCGCGAGAATTGCCCGGATCGCCGCGTGGTCGCTCTTGCCCATGCGAAACATTAGACACGAGTTCTCCCCGGGCGGTTAGGAGAGTTTTCGGGGCGGGATTCAAGCGCGAGCCGAGGGGCCGCGGGGGAGCGACTCAAAAATCCACGTGGGCGCGGACGGAGCCGACCCAGGCGGGGCCGCGGTCGCGGTTGTAGCCGGGGTTGGAGACGTGCTGCACGTCGAGGGCATAGAAGAGGCCGCGCCAGGCGTGGTAGTTGTAGTAGCTCTCGACGATATTTTCGCGGCCGTAGTTGAGGTTGCCGTCGCCGAGGAGAAAGCCCAGGCCGCCCAGCTTCAGGTATTCCTGGTGGTCGCGCTTGATGGCGTTCGAGACCACGGCCAGGCCGATCTTGTCCACGGGCCGATGCCAGTGGCTCAGGGCGTAGTCGGCTCCCAACTCGACGGTTTGATCGACCTCGGTGTAGGCGAAGGATTCGTGCTGGCCCTCGTTCCATCCGAAGCGGGCTAAGACGCGCAGATTCTCGGTGATTTCCTGCTCGGTGTTGTAGCCAAAGCCGTACTTGAGCGCGCCGTAGCGCTCGTGGAGGGTAATGGCGGGCACGGTGACGTTGTACCTGGCGGTGTCGGAGCCGTTGAGGAAATCCGCCACGGCTTCACGATAGGCGCCCATGTGGGCGCGATTGGCGTAGAAGAGCAGGCGGGTCGTGCCCTTGCGCAGGGGGACGAAGCTGTGGCGGAGTTCGAATTCGCCGTTGTGTCCGCGGGCGCGGCTGAAGGCCCAGTCCATGTCGATGCCGTTGGCGATGACGGGCATGGCGAAGAGGCCATAGCGGACGCTCCAGACACGGTCATCGTACTCGGCCATGCCGCCGAGGGTGTAGCCGCGGGTGTCGGCGGCGTAGTCCCATGCGCCGTTGTTGTCCACGGTCCAGTTCATGAACTGGAGGTGGCTGTCGGAGCCCACGGAATTCGCGTCGAAGAAATCGGGCAGGGTGAGCTTGCCGATGCGGAACTCAAGGCGGCGGGCGGGCACGCTGGCGGCCACGGCGAAAAAGCCGGGCTCCTGCGGGATGGTCTTTTGCGTCAGGCCGATGACCTGGTGAATCTCGTAGCGGGCGGGATAAGGGACTCTGCCCAGGTAGGGGTTGCGCACCACGTCCAGGTTGGTGAAGCCGGCCAGGCCCAGCGCCTGGCTGAGGCCGCGGCCCTCGGCGGCTTCGAGGTCGAAGATCAGGTCGGTGTTGTAGCGGATGGAGTGGGTGGGGCGGAGAGCGGTGTAGAGAGTGCCCACCATCGAGGTCTTGTATTCGGCTGAGTTGCGAAAGCTGTTGGCGCCCTGATAGAGGGAGTGGAACGGCAGGCGGCCCTGGTAGATGATGTTGGCCTGTCCGGAGAGCCACCAGGAGTTGGTGTCGGGGTGCGGGGCCATGGAAACGATGGGCGGCTCGATGGGGCCGCGGCCTGCGGCGCTCATGTCAGCTTCGCTCATGCCTGGGGCGCTCGTGCCTGGGACGGCGAGGGCAAGGGGCGGGGGCACAGGCAGGAGCAGGGAGGGCGACGCCAGCTCCGCTTGCTCCGTGGCCTGAAATTGCCGATTGGGCGCGGCGGGCAGGGTATCGGGGCCCTGGGCAAGGGCATGTGCCGCGGCCGGAATGAGGAGCAGCGCGGGCAGCAGGCGGGCCAGGGTGCGCCGGGCGGGGAAGGGCATGAGGAGTGGGATGCATTTCCGAAACATGGAGAAGCCTTCCGATCGCGGCGCGGGGCCGAGGCGATGGGGCATAAAATGGAGATGAAACGGTACCCCCACTCCGTAGATACCATACCGGGGGTGGGTATTGTCAAGGGGAGGGTTTCCATGGCCCAGCATGAACGGGAAAAGATGAAGCTGCTGCAACGGGTGCGGAAGCTGCGCGGGCAGTTGGACGCGGTGGAGCGGTCGCTGACGGCCGATGAGGATTGCGGCGGACAACTGATGCTGCTGGCGGCGGTGCGCGGGGGCGTGAACGGGCTGATGGGCGAGGTGCTGGAGACGCATATCCGTTTTCATCTTGTGGACGGCGCCAAGGAGCAGATTGCGCCGGAACTGGCCGAGGACCTGATCGACCTGGTGCGGGCGTATTTGAAGTGAAGGGGTCAGTGGTCAGTGGACAGTGGACAGTGGTCAGTGG
>Ga0182013_10000274_pt1 | contig 70117 bp, 69 predicted proteins | sample 612S2MmetaG_FD_120487 | JGI IMG/M metagenome (GOLD analysis project Ga0182013, IMG submission 120487) | Permafrost microbial communities from Stordalen Mire, Sweden - 612S2M metaG | ecosystem: Environmental > Terrestrial > Soil > Wetlands > Permafrost | place: Sweden: Stordalen | collected... | reverse complement strand
TCAGTTGGCCGCGTATCTTTTTAAAATTGTAACAGTCGTAAAATCAATTACATGAAAGGCAATAATTCGACAACAGTTGAAGGGATGCAGACTGCAAGTCAGCACTATGTTAGCAAAGTGAAGGGGAAACGATGAACCTTGACCATGTTCGACCGGCGACACTTTCCGAGCGGGACCGGGCCGCAGTCGTGGATTCACTCAAAGAAGCCAAGCCGCAACGCCGGGCCGCTCAGATGTGGTCAGACGCAATTGACGCCGGGGATTTTGAACGCGCAAGGGCAATAGCGGCGGAAACAGAAACCTGGTTTGAGGCTGAGGATGATTGAGCAAGCCCAACTCGACTTTGACGCCGTAGCGCCTGCCCCTGCTCCCCAGGCTGCCCCAGGCGAGGCCGCTGGGCCTTTCGGCATAGGAGAGGCTGTCCATTTACGGGGCTGTCCGTTTGGCAAGCCCGGAAGGGTTCTGCGCATCGAACGCGGCAAGCTGGCAATCCTTTGGGCCGATCTTGGGCCGAGCTACATCGGGCGGCACGCGCCCGCGAGTTTGATGCTGGCAAAGGGGGAACTGTGAAGATTGGCAATCGCGTAATCCGCAAAGATGCGCCAGAGGTTGAGGGAAAGATTATCTCGATGCATGGACGCCAGGCGCGAGTTTATTGGAGTCAGCATTTCAGCCAACTGGTTGATGTAAAGGCGCTGAGGCGGGCCGGAAAGACGCCAAGAGGTGAGAGCAAGTGACTGAGCGCAGCCGCAATGTACAAACCGGCAAGACACGGCAGATGGAAGCGGCGATTGCGGCCCTGCTTACCTGTCGCACGATTGTAGAGGCCGCAGAGCAGTGCAAAGTATCCAAGCGCACTTTACTGCGATGGATGCAGCATGAGCAATTCAAAAAGCAATACGCGAACGCCAAGCGAGAGATGTTATCTGGCGCGATCAATCGGCTGCGATCTGCTGGTTTCGATGCGGGCGTCCGACTCCATATCGCCGTCAAGGATAAGGCTTCTCCTCCGGCAGTGGCTATAAGCGCAGCGAGCCGGATTTTGGATCTGCTGCTTAAGGCCGTGGAATTGGAAGACCTAACCGAACGCATCACGGCGCTGGAGGAATCTGGCGCAAAGGGGAAAACATGAGAATTTCGGATTTAGATAAGCGCGTGCGCACATTGGAGCAAAAGGTTTTTACAAGCGATGAGCTGAGCATGGTACTTCAATGCTTCAATCGGCAATATCACCGGATGCAGGGCGAACCCTGTCCGCCGTCGGCAGTTGATGCTGAACTAAATCGACTCGCGGAATTGCCCGCGTTGCCGCCAGGGTCTAGCAGTCTGCTCACAGTCGCGTGGGAGTTATCACGCGAAACTCAGGCCAACTAACAATCAACCAAACAGGAGAGGATTGACCATGGACGATCAGAGCACCATCACCGCAGAAAGCACGGAACCTACGCAAGAGGCGAAGCCGGAGATACCGGAGCCTTCGGAACCAACACAGGCCGCACAGTCCACACCCGTCATTGACTTGGAACAGGCGCGGGCGAAGGTGGCCACACTGCGCACAGAGATTAAGGCGCAAGAGATTGCCATTGCTGAGGGCGAACTGGCCCAGGCCCAGGCCGCGCACGGTGAGCTATATGCGAAATGTGTTGAGGCCCAGGCCATTCTTGACGCCAAAAACAGGGAAGTGGAAGAACAGACGCGCCTAGCACTGCCGGCCAGCAATCGCAAGGCTGGCGCGGCGTCACAGCTAGATATGCACCGACGGAACACGCCAGAGAAGATGCAACAGAATTTCGGCACCACGCAACGCTATGGTGACAAGTCTTTTGAAGTGTGGCAGGCCGATCTTGAAACGTTTCTGCAAGAGCAGCGGCAAGCTGAGACGGAACACACGGCAATCTTCGGCAAACTGATGGGCCTTCAGGGCGAGCGACGCGCTGCCGCAAAGGCGCTTGAGGATTTGAGCTGGGAAGAAGGCCGCGCACGCTCGCGGGTTGTCGAGTGTCGCCAGAAATTGGCGACCATGCAGCCCGCACCCGCAGAACTCACGTCGCCGTTTACCCCGATCTTGAACGGCAGGACGCTGGAATTTACGAGTGACAATTCTCTGCGCTCCGATACCCGCGTAGCTGCTACACGCGGGCCGGCAGACTCGCATTGATTTTGGGCGGCGGGCGGCTACTCCTATTCCCGCCAGGTGGAACGTTTCTCCGGTTCCACTGATTGCTGCCCAAGGGGGGATGCCGGACCGTCACCGGCTCCCCCGCATTTTTCTTGATGAAAGGATGCGGTCGATGCTTGATGTTTTCGCAGTGTTGAAGGCTACCCGCGAAGAGATGGAAGAGCGCAACGATGCCATCAATTTGCGGGCCGTCAAGCGCGGCTGCATCTGCCCGAATCATGCGCAGCCCGATGAGAATGGTGTTTCCTACTTTTCTCCCTGCTGCCAGGTTGACCATCACGGATTGAAGTCGCCCAGCGTCAGATGGAATCCATCCTATGGCGGATTTTTTCAGGCGTGGGAAGAAAGGGACAGCCGCCGTCCGCAACCGAAGCGGCAGAGGTGCCGACTCCCTGGGGCATTGCCGGAGACGGAGCGGCTGGGCATGATGTACGAGGCAATAAAGAAAATCGCCGCACAGTTAGAAGCCCGCGTATCCGCATAAAGCGAATACGAATCGGATTACAGAAACCACTCAACCGCAACAGAGAGAAGGGAATACCAAAATGGCAGACATGAAAACAGTAGGACAGCATACCGCGCAGGTTTTCGCGCAAACCCACGACGAACCCATTCCGCAAAGCAATCACAACCCGTTCCCCGCAACCAGCACCGCGGATGGGATTCCATCCCGCAACCAGCCATTCGACGAAGACACAAGTCTTCGCGGATCGGACCCGGGCCTTTTCAGCGGCGACGAGCCGAAGCAGTGAGCAGAGGCCGGGGAGCGATTGCGCCCGCTCTCCGGCATTGCCGCGCCCGGTTGCCCTAAAAGGCCGCCCCAGGATGCCCGTAGACGCGCCGCCATGCTGCCCGTGATGGGTTTACCCTGCCCGATGCGCTCAGAGCGAATCCAGCCCCACTCTCCAGAGAATCGAAAAATTGCTGACACAGTGCTGATACAGATGCAGGGATCGTGCGTGCTATTTTTCGGAGCGCCTATAACTTGCTGATTTTATGGTGTTTAATGGTGCGCCCGGAGAGAGTCGAACTCCCGACCTACTGGTTCGTAGCCAGTCGCTCTATCCAACTGAGCTACGGGCGCGCACATTTGGTCTCAAGCGAAACCAAAGACAGAATATCAGGGTTTGCCGAGCGGTGCAATTACAGATTTCAAGCTGCGGGCGCTTGCTCCCGAGCCGCCTCCGCGGAAATCAACGGCAACTCCTCGACGATCTCCAGGCCCGCCTGTCGCACCAGTTTCGTCACTGTGGCGGCATTGAGCCGGGTGGCGTCATACTCCACGCGCAGTGTCCGGGCAGCGCGGTCAAAGTTGAGCCGCCGAATGCCATACACCTCGCCGGTGTTAGCCAGCGCAAAGGTCACCGCGTCCGCGGGCGGCGTGGCGTAGCGAAATAGAATCTCCACCGAAGTCATAACTGAATGATAGCAAGAATCTATAAGCTCTTCAGGTAGGCCCGGATTTCCGGGCTGCCCCAGTCCTGCGGGCCTACGACCTTGCGGCGAATAAATCCATTTCGATCGATGATGTAGGTTTCCGGCCACATCTCGGTGCGGTAAAGCTGAGCGGCCTTCTGGCCGGGGTCGCGTACCGTGATCAAGTCCACATGGTGGCGAACGAGAAAGCGGCTGTATGCGACAGCGTCTTCGTCGATACTCACGGCCAGCACAGCCAGATCGGGTTGCTCGTGATGGAGTTCGAGCAGCGAGGGCATCTCCTCAATGCAAGGCGGGCACCATGTCGCCCAGAAGTTGAGCAGCACCACCTGGCCCCGGTAACTGGCCAGATGGACTGTGGTCGAGCCGTCGGAAACAGTAAAATCCGGTGCCTTCTGTCCGGTCTGGGCAGGATGCGCGCCACGGTCGCAACCCTGCAAGAGCGCCAGCGGCACAACAAAAGCTAGAGAGAGAATCCGAGAAAGCCGCACATCTCTATAATACTTAGCGAACGGCATCAACGGAAAGGGCAAGACGGATGGAGAGGAAATCGAAGAGTGGCGCGGCTGGGGAGCGCGGGCTCAAACAGGCGTTAGGACTTTCCGATACGACAGCGGCGCAACCGATTCGCTGGGACGCGGCGCCGGGAACAGTATTTGATCAACCGGAACCTGAGCCGAACAAACTGCTGGAGCTGACGGTTATTGTTCCTGCTCGAGACGAGGAAGATTGCCTGGCCGCATGCCTTGAGTCGCTGGTAAGCCAATCCGAAGAAGTCTTCGAGCTAGGCCGGGACTGGGAACTAGTTGTAGTGGACGACCATTCAACTGACCGGACCGCCGAGATTGCGCGCACCTTTACCGGCGTCACCTTGGTCGCGGCTGACAAGCTCAAATCCGGCTGGACCGGCAAGGCCAGCGCCGTCTGGGCAGCGGCAAAGCGGGCACAAGGAAGGTGGCTGCTATTCACCGACGCGGATACCATCCACGAGCCGGGAAATCTGCGCAGGGCCATTCATGAGGCGGTGAAGCACAAGGTGGGCATGTTGAGCTACTCGCCGCGGCAAATTGTGCATGGGATTTGGCAACAGTCGCTGATGCCGCTGGTTTTTTGCGAACTAGCCCTTGCCTATCCGCCAACCCTCGTCTCTGATCCCGCTCAGCGCGTCGCAGCAGCCAACGGGCAGTTCCTGTTGATTGAGCGGGAGGCCTACCGTCGGCTCGGCGGTCACTTGAGCGTAGCCGAGAAGGTGCTCGAAGACGTGGAACTGGCCTTCCTCGCCAAGCGGCGCAACGTGGGCCTGCGTTTCCGCTATGCCGAAGATGCAGTATCCACACGCATGTACCGCTCGACAACAGCGATGATCGAAGGCTGGACCAAAAATCTCGCACTCCTGTTCGACAACTGTCTGGCTCTGGCTTTCTGGCGGGTAATCGACATCTTGTTGTTGGTAGTCTTGCCGGTCTTGGCCGTCGAACTGTGGAACGCCCGCCTCTTCGCGCATTCGGCGCAGTGGCTGGCTGCAGGCTGGGTGCTGGTCATTTTGTGGGTACGCAATCTCTTCCGCTTCTACGGACGCGCAGCCAAATCCAACTTCCCGTTTCTCGATTGTGCTCTGGCGCCGCTCGGTTTACCGCTCTTTGTTGTGGTGCTCTACTGCAGTTGGTTTCAGCATCGCATTCTGAAGCGCGTAAGCTGGAAGGGCAGAAGCTACAAGACATAAACGATATGGAAACTCAATATATGAAGCCTTTACGGGGACTCGGGCATCCGTTCTAACGAGGGATATGCATGATTTTCTTGACGCGTCGGACCACATTTTCTGCATCGCACTATTACTGGAACCCGGCCTGGACCGACGAAAAGAACGTGCAGATTTTCGGCCGCTGCGCCAATCGCAGCGGCCACGGGCACAACTACACTCTCGAGGTCACTGTGGCGGGCGAGCCGGACCCGGTGACCGGTTTTGTCGTCGATCTAAAGTGGCTCAAAGACGTAATCGAACGCGAAGTGCTAATACACTACGACCACCGGCATTTGAATCTGGAGACGCCCGAATTCAGAAACGAGATTCCTACGACAGAGAACATTGCTGTTGCGGTATGGCAGCGGTTGGAAACGGCGATTGCCAAAGCAGGCGGAGCCCGGCTGAACCGCATCCGCGTCTATGAGACACCTGAAATCTTTGCGGAATATAGAGGTGAGGCTTGATTGCGTATTTCGGTTGCCGATACACCATCTCCGCCAGCCACCGACTCCACGCCGGCGCGCTTTCGGCCGAAGAGAACCGTGAAACATACGGCAAGTGCAACAATCCTCACGGCCACGGGCACAACTATGTTGTGGAAGTGATGGTTGCTGGTGCAGTCAACCCCGAGACCGGAATGGTAATCAACCTGGCCGCGCTGGATCAAATAGTGCGCACTCAGGTCATTGAACGATTTGATCATGCCAATCTCAACCTTGACCCGCTGTTTGCGAATCGCGTGCCGACGACGGAGAATCTAAGTAGAGAGGTTTTCGAATTGTTGAAGGACGCACTGCCGGCCGGCAAGCTGGATCGAGTGCGTGTGGAAGAGACGGAAAACAATTTTTTTGAATGTAACGAATAACACATCAATAGTCGTGGACGCATTGCGCCCTATTCCCCAGGGCGAGAGGACGATAATCATGGCGCAACCCATAGCGGTAAGCAAGCCTATTCACAGAGCGGTTGATCTAATCGAAGGACTCAGCGAAGTCAGCACTGCAGACATGTATCGCGAGATTCTTTCCCGGTTGGGCGAGGACCCCAGCCGTCAGGGACTGCTGGCAACGCCCGAGCGCGTTGAAAAAGCGATGGCCCAACTGACCAAGGGCTACGACGAGGACCCCACGCAAATTCTGCGCGGCGCGCTCTTCGACGAGGACTACGACGAGATGGTCATCGTCAAAGACATCGAGATGTTTTCCCTCTGCGAACATCACATGCTGCCTTTCTTCGGCAAGGTACACGTGGCATACATTCCTAATGGCAAGGTGATCGGATTGAGCAAGATTCCGCGTCTCGTAGAGGTATTTGCGCGGCGCCTTCAGATTCAAGAGCGGCTCACCCGCCAGATTGCAGACGCCATTCAAGATGCGATTGCGCCGCAGGGAGTGGGCGTGGTCGTCGAGGCGCGCCACCTTTGCATGATGATGCGAGGTATCGAGAAGCAGCACTCTTCCACGGTGACTTCGGCCATGGTGGGCTGTTTCCGCCAGAAAGAGACGCGCTTGGAGTTCCTGTCGCTGGTGAACCAGCCCGGTACCGGCGGAGTGTGAAGTGTTGGCCTGGTCAGCGACGCATTACCAGGGAAATCTCCTCAAGGCCAAAACGCCCAAGTTGACGCGACCAACAGGGAGCGGCAACCCCGCACAGAGTTGGGCAGGCCACATGGTCCCTGGTAATGCCGTAAAGTTAAGAAGTGAACGGACTTCTCGTTATAGACAAACCGGCCGGCATGACCAGTCACGATGTAGTGGGAATCCTGCGAAGGATCACAGGCGAACGTTCCATCGGACACCTCGGCACCCTGGACCCCATGGCAACCGGTGTCTTGCCGATGCTATTGGGCAAGTTTACCCGGTTGGCTCAATATTTCTCCTCGGCTGAAAAGAGCTACGCCGGCACGATTCGTTTCGGCTTTGCCACCGACACCTACGACGCTGAAGGCCAACCGTCCGGGCCAGATTTGGCGCCTTCGCTGACCCTCGAACAAGTGCGCGCCGCAGCCAGGCATTTTCAAGGCGAGATCGAGCAGATACCGCCGGCCTACTCCGCAAAGAAAGTTGCAGGGACGCCTGCCTACAAACTCGCTCGTGAGGGCAAACCCGTGGAGCTGAAGGCCGTCAAAATCCGCATTCATCACTTCGAGATCATTTCACTCACCGGAGCGGAAGCTGCTTTAACCATGACGATCAGCGCAGGGGGCTATGTGCGGGCGGTGGCTCACCAAATGGGGCAGGAACTGGGCTGCGGAGCGCATCTGGGCAGTTTGCGACGCACTCAGGCCGGAGTTTTCACGCTCAAGGACGCGCACTCGTTTGACGAACTGCAACCGCTGACCGGAAACATCGAAGCCCTTGAGCTGTTGTGTCTTCATCCGCGCACCCTCCTGCCAGAGTTGCCCTCTGTAACTGCCGATTCGATGGCGCTTGGGCGGTTACGCAACGGCGCGCAAGCCAACCTTCCGGAATTTTCCCAGGCATCGATGGTTAAAGTATTTGACGGTCAGCGGGAGTTGATCGGCATTGCGAAGCGCATAGCGGGAACTCTCTTTCAGCCAGTAATGATAATGGGGTAGCTGCTGGGAACAAATATTAGGGCGCAAGGATAAGTCAAAACGGCACGGTGCACTATCCTTGCGCTTAAATGACTGGGAAAGGAGATGAGTTTTCTATTCCCTAATCCCGTTTCTTAAGCAACGGTGTCAGCACCGGCAACAACGTCTGCGCTATAATCTCCGAGCCTCTTGCAGTGGGATGGATACCGTCTGGCTGGATGGTTTCGGGAACGTGGACCAAATCTCTGTAGATCATGGGAACAAAGGCTGTGTGGTGCTTTGCAGCCAGATCGCGGAAGACCTTTTCAAATTGCTGAATGTAATCCCGGCCGTAATTCGGTGGCAGAGTAATGCCGGCCAGCAGAACTTTGATGTGGGCATTTTCAAGCGTGGTCAGCACCTGGTCTAAGTTTTGACGGGTTTGGGCCGGTGGAAGTCCGCGCAGGCCGTCGTTGCCGCCAAACTCAACGATAACGATCGCCGGATGCAGCGCTAGAATGGCGTGCAAATTGGCGACTGCATCTTTAGTGGTAGCGCCGCTTGTGCCCTGGTTTGAGACTCGGTAGTGGTAGCCGCGGTGGTCGAGGTCGCGCTGCAAGGCGTCAGGAAACGATTGACCGGTTTGCAATCCGTAGCCGGCGGTGATGCTGTCGCCGTAGCAAACTAGAACGGGCCGATCGGCAGCCAGTAGCCGACTGACAACAAGAATCAGCCAAAACGAAACGATAAGCGAGCGGCGAACGTCCACATAAACAGTGTAGCGAACAGCAGGCTACAGCACGAACATTTTGGGGAGGCTTGCAGCGTGATCGAAGTCCGGGATGCGAAGAAATGGATTCAGAATGGCGCGCGGCGTGTGGAAATTCTAAAAGGAATTTCGCTCGTCATTCCCGCAGGTCAGTTTGTCGCCATTGTCGGCGCCAGCGGCAGCGGGAAAAGTACGCTGCTGGGCCTGTTGGCTGGCCTCGACACGCCGAGCTCTGGCGAGATTTTCCTCGACAACATGCCCATCCACAATCTGGCTGAGACGGAACTGGCCGAGGTGCGCGGCGTAAAGATTGGCTTTGTCTTCCAGTCGTATCAGTTGATCGAGACACTGACGGCACTGGAAAACGTGCTGCTGCCGTACGAGCTGAACATGGAAGGTAGCGGCATTGCGCAAGCGCGGAGGCTGCTGGATGAGGTTGGACTGACGGAGCGCGTGGACCATTACCCGGTGCAGCTCTCCGGCGGCGAGCAGCAACGAGTAGCTCTCGCCAGAGCTTTTGTCGTCGAGCCGCCGATTGTAATGGCCGATGAACCAACCGGAAATCTTGATTCCACCAACGGCCGCCTCGTGCTCGATCTATTGCTCAATCGCAACCGCAAGGCGGGCACGACACTGGTCCTCGTAACGCACGATCCTGAAATCGCCAGCCGCGCCGACCGCAAGATTGTGCTGCGGGACGGACTGATCGTGGAAGACACTCTTCCTTACATTGCACCACTCTCCAGCCCACAACCGGCATTCGTCCACGACCAGGAGAGAAATGGCTAAGCGTGACTTGAGTTTGAAACGAGCAGGAGCCATAGGCTGGCGCGATTTGCGCTCTTCGCCGGGCAAATTCGTCTTTGTGGTCCTGTCGGTGGCCGTGGGAGTAGCGGCACTCGTCGGCGTGCGTGGTTTCAGCGACAGCTTCCGGCGCACCCTCTCCACTGAAGCGCGGGCACTGATGGCCGGCGATCTGACCGCCCGCCTGTTTCATGAGCCGACAGCAGACGAAATGAGCAAGATTGCCGCTATAGCACAACCGCCAGGGATTCGCACAACATGGGTAACGGAGACCGTCTCCATGGCCTCCGTTACACCAGACCCGGTTCCTCTGCTAGTCTCGCTCAAGGCTGTTGACCCCGCTGAATATCCGTACTACGGCGAGGCCGAGTTGGAGCCGACAATGAGCTTGCAGCGCGCGCTCGACGGAGATTCAGCGGTGGTAGCCGAGGAGTTTCTCATTCGGTTGAATGCACATGTGGGCCAGACACTCCGGTTGGGCGGCAGGGACTTTCGCATTGCCGCTGTGCTGAAGCAGGAACCGGACCGCATCAGCGCCGGGGCTGGACTCGGGCCACGCGTGATGATCTCGCAGGCAGCGCTCCAGCGGACCGGACTTCTCGCTCCCGGCAGCAGGGCCAGCCAGCGGTTGCTTTTTGAGTTGCCGCCGAAAGCCGATACACCGTCCCAACTTGCTGCGTTGCGCAAGCAGGTGGAAGCTGTTCTGCCCGACGCGCAGGTGATGGATTTCCGCGAAGGCAATCCGGGGTTGAATAAGGGACTCGACAACGCAACCGCAATTTTGAGCCTTATTTGCCTTGTGGCAATGGTGCTGGGCGCAATTGGTGTCGCCATGGCCATGCACGCGCACCTCGAGCAGCGCATGGACATGCTGGCCATTCTGAAGGCCATCGGTGCTAGTTCCAGCGACCTGCTGCGAATCTTCTTGTTGCAGACGCTGGGACTTGGCCTGGCCGGCGGCGTGCTCGGTGTGGCCGCAGGTGTGGGCGTAATGGCCGCGCTGCCGGCTGTATTCGGCAAACTGCTTCCCGTCCATGCGACGCTCGATTTTCCCTGGCGCTCGGTTGCGGCCGGAATGGGAACAGGCCTGCTGACCACGTTGTTGTTCTGTTTGCCGCCTCTGCTGGACGTGCGCAATGTCAGGCCCGTACTCGTCTTGCGTAGATTAGTCGAGCAGGGTCCGGAAGGCATCGGCGGCTGGTTTGCGCGTTGGTGGGCGCGCCGTCTGCAAGTCGGAATTTCAGTAGTAGTGATTACCGCTCTCGGCGGGATCGCTTGGGCGCTGTCGGATTCGGTCACGGTAGGTGGCTGGTTTGCGCTGCTGTTCACCATTGCGTTGGTTGTGTTGTTGGCGCTGGCAACTGCTGCGTTACGCGTGTTGCGCCTTTTGCTCAGCCGCGTCCGACTGCGCTTGCCTTCGTTTCTGCGCCACGGGCTGGCCAATCTTTACCGGCCGGGAAACCAGTCAGCGGCGGTGCTGGCCTCGCTGGGCACGGGCGTCATGCTGATTTTGACGGTCTTCCTGGTGCAGGCGGCGCTGTTGCGCGATCTGCACGAGACCGCTTCTCCAAGATTGCCCAATGTCTTTCTTGTCGATATTTCAACCGACGAAGTTGCGGGTGTAACAGAGTTCTTCCGGCGCCAGCCTGGTGTGAGTCAGGTACCCGGCCAGTCCCTCGATCTCATGCCGGTGGTGACTGGCCGGTTTATTTCCCTCAACGGCAAGCCGCTCGAACAGCTGAAAGAGCAGCACTTCCCGCGTCGCCTGTTGCAGAATGCGGAACTAAGTTGGGCCGATGCCGCTCGGCCAGGCGATAAGGTGATGCAAGGGAAATGGTGGACCAGCGCAGACGCTGCGGAGCTGGCTGTTGGTGAAGGCGTGGCCCAGCGACTGCACTTGGGCGTGGGTTCAGCGGTCGAACTGGAATTCGGCGGAGTGGTGCGCGCGCTGAGGGTTTCCGCCATCTATCGCGCTGACGGCCAGCATCTGGGAGCGCGTGTGGCGTTTGTGTTGCCTTCAGGCCAACTGAAGAACGAGCCAGCCACCTGGTACGGCGGCGCGCACATCGACCCGAAGCAGATTGCTGCGATGGAACGGGCGCTCTTTTCGGCCTACCCCACGGTGTCGGTAATCAACGTGGCCGATGTACTGGAGCGGATTGAGAGCGTGATCGATCAGATCACGTTTGTAGTGCGGTTTCTCGCCGGGTTCTCAATCTTTGCCGGATTGATGATTTTGGCTTCGAGCATCGCCGGGACTCGCTTCAGGCGCATGCGAGAGGCGGTGGTTTTGAAAACCTTGGGTGCCACGCGGATGCGCATCGTGCGCACCTTCAGCGTGGAGTTCAGTGTTTTGGGTCTGCTGGCCGGCTCAGTTGGCGTCGTCTTCGCCAACCTGCTCACGCAAGTGTTATTGCACAAGCTGGATGTCGGCTTCCAAATAGAGTGGCTTGCCACGCTGGTCGCTCTTCTTGGAACGGCGGTGCTGGCGACTGCGACGGGGTGGATCGCGAGCTACCGGATTCTTGGGCTTCGTCCGCTGGAAGTCTTGCGAGAGGAGTAGAACCGGCGGAAGCACAGAAGATTGATCTTCAAGTTTGACCGGCGCCGGAGAATCACCATATGATGTATAAGTTGGTTTGGTAACTGGCAAGCGGCCGTTCAGCTTGGCAATGCTTAAATGTTGGCCCTTCGTTCAACGGTAGGACAGCTGCCTCTGGAGCAGCATATCGGGGTTCGAATCCCTGAGGGCCAGCCATGTAAGGTATTTATTATGAATAATATGCATAGATACCTATACGAGAATCTCTCGCTCTTGTTGCGCTATAGCTGTGCTTCATAGCCGATGTGCTGCGGAACCCCGCCTCTAGCTCAGAACATTGCATAGAACCGCCTTGCTTGTTGATTCGTTATTGAATCTCAAGCCGCCTGATCAAATAAATACGTCAACGAAACCCCATCATGAATCTAAAGATCGCCGACTGCAAAATTTGCTCCATTAAGAGAGTTGACAACTCTCCCGAATTTTCGAAGCACGTCAGATGAAACAATGAGAAGCGGAGGTTTCCGATGGCGAGAGTCACATTGCTTTTTGCGGTTTTATTGATTGCCCTGGGTCTGCTTGGTTTTCTGGGCACCGGTAGCGTACATCCCACTGCGCTGATTCCCACATGGTTCGGCCTTGCACTCGGCATTGGCGGCCTGTTGGCGATCAGCCCCAGCGAGAGCCGGCGCAAGCTTTTCGTGCACGTCAACGTCACAATCGGCCTCCTCGGCTTTCTGGGCAGCGGAATTAAAGCTCTGATCGGTTATCGTCACGCCACCGCCGCAAGCCTCCAGCCGGATTGGGTCGCGATTGGCGCGCAGCTCACCATGTCCGGATTGATGCTGATTTACGTGCTCCTCTGCGTTCGTTCCTTCATCAATGCGCGACTCTCGGGGAAGGTATAGCTCATGGGCGGACTCCATGGACCCGGCGCGGGAATGAGTATGGGCAGGCACGCTGAGCGCTCGCCACGAGGCGGTGGTGCCCGCGCTAGCCAGTCTGACGCGCCAAGAAGCAAGACCAATCTAAGAAAATTATGGCCTCAAATCAAAACCCTCGTTGCCCCGCGAGTGGGTTTGCTGCTCGCCGGCATGGGACTGATGGTCATAAACCGCTTCGCCGGTCTGGTATTGCCATACACCTCGAAGCCGCTGCTGGACAAAGTTCTCAATCAATCCCATCCGCGTCCGGATCTTCTGCCCCCTTTCATCGCTTTGGTGTTCTCGGCTATGGTGGTGCAGGCCATCACCTCGTTCTCGCTCACGCAGTTGCTCTCCAAGGCTGGTCAGCGGCTCATCGCCGAGATGCGCCGCCAGGTGCAAAGGCACGTTGGACTGCTCTCTGTCTCCTACTACGACGAGAACCGCACCGGTACACTCGTTGCGCGCATCATGAGCGACGTTGAAGGCGTGCGTAACCTTGTCGGCACGGGACTCGTCGAGTTTGTCGGCGGTATGCTGACTGCAGTGCTGGCGTTTCTTTATCTGTTGCATCGCAGCGTTGAAGTCACTCTGACCGTCTTTGCCGTGTTGGGCGCCTTCGTTTTTGTCTTGCAATACGCCTTCAAAATCATTCGCCCCATCTTCCGCGAGCGCGCCAAAATCAATGCCGAAGTTACGGGCCGATTGACCGAATCACTCGGCGGTGTGCGTGTCATCAAGGGCTATCACGCCGAGGAGCGCGAAGCAGGGGTATTCTCAAAAGGCGTCGAGCGCCTCCTTGCCAACGTGATGAAGTCCCTGACCATGACCAGCTCAATGTCTGCCGCGTCGACAACTGTGCTGGGGCTGGTCTCAGCCATTGTGATGTGGCTGGGCGGCCATCGCGTGCTGGCCAGCACTTGGACCGTCGGCGACTACTTCAGCTACAACATGTTTCTGGCCTTCATGATCGCGCCGGTCTTTCAGATTGTGAACATCGGTACGCAACTGACTGAAGCCTTTGCCGGGCTCGACCGCACCAGCGAGATCATGGCCGAGCTGGAAGAAAACCAAAGCCCTTGCCGCACTCTTAAGATGCCGCCCATCCGCGGCACGGTAAGCTTTGAGAATGTTGAGTTTGCCTATGACCCGGAGAAGCCCGTGCTCCACGGCATTAGCTTTGTGGCCCAGCCCGGAATGGTAACTGCGCTGGTGGGTTCCTCAGGGTCAGGCAAGTCTACAATGATCAGCCTGCTCTGCGCCTTCCACACGCCATCCAGCGGCCGTGTGATGGTGGACGATGTGGATCTGGCCTGCGTGAACCTGAACACTTTCCGCTCGCAGTTGGGGGTGGTCTTGCAGGAGTCGTTCCTCTTCGACGGCACCATCCGCGAGAATATTCTGTTTTCGCGGCCCGATGCCACTGAGGAACAGTTTCTCTTCGCCTGCCGCACCTCGCGTGTGGACGAATTCGCGGAGCGCTTTCCGGATGGATACGACACCATAGTGGGCGAGCGCGGCGTGAAGCTCTCCGGCGGTCAGCGGCAGCGGCTTTCCATTGCTCGCGCGCTTTTGGCGGAGCCGCGCATCCTCATCCTCGACGAAGCCACCAGCTCGCTCGATTCCGAATCCGAAGCCATGATCCAGGCCGGGCTGAACCAACTGATGCAGGGGCGCACAACCTTCGTCATTGCTCACCGCCTGTCAACCATCCGCCGCGCTGACCAGATTCTAGTAGTCGAGCAAGGACGCATCGTCGAGCGAGGCAACCATGCGGCGCTCCTGGCTCTCGGCGGTCGCTACTACGACCTCTACACGCGCCAGCACGGCCTGGAAGAAAATCTCTTCCTTGCGCCCGGCGAGGGAGACGTGGTGGACGAACTCATAAAGTGAGTGGCCAAATTGTCTTGGTGCTCGGACTCATTGCTTTGTTGAAGTCACAATGAAGAGCCCCGCCATCTTTGCGCCATTGCTGCTGGCAAAAACAGCCTGGCCGATCGACGGAAGTGGCTCCGGGGCCCAAGAGCGCGCTGCAAGCTCCGGCATGGGCTTTGCCTGGAACAACTTCTTGCACTGGTGTGCTGTCCATCTTGCCCATGCCTTCGACTTCTTGCGCCGAGCGCTGTCGGTCGAGATTCCCGTGCCCGCATACATCTGCCGGTAGAGCTTCGACAGAAACATGAAGGCAATTCTGGACCGCAGATTAGGTGTGCATGCCGACCGCTTCCAGATGGCGCTCCATCTGTAAAACGTGTCCCATACTCTTTGTGTGCGTTGTCTGATCTCGTCCGAACTCATCGTTGGATGCGGCGTAAACATCTTGGGCCTCACCGCGGTGGGAATCAGCCAGTAGCGGGTAATGGGCACATCGCCCACCATGGTCGGATTCTCAGCCTGCTCCTTCTCCCATCGCCCAAAATCCACTGTGCCCGGAAACGGCGTCATCATTACAAACTGTGCAAAGGTAACGCCGGCCTTCTGCGCCATCGCCACCGTAAAGTCGAAGGTTGATGGCCTGTCCGTCGGCAGCCCGAAGATGAAAGAACCCAACACGTGTACGCCGTGCTTCTTGAAGGTCTGCAACTGCGTGGCCATCGCGTCGCCGGAGAGATTCCAATCCTTGTAAACCGCCTTCAGTCCTTCAGGGGTCACCGCTTCAATCCCCACCAGCGCGCCCTTGATGTTGGCCTTCTTCATCGCATCCAGAAACTCGACATCCTCGCCTGCTTCCATCGTCATCTGGGTATAAAACACCATGTCCTTCGGCAGTTTGGCCAGCTCTTCCATCAGATGAAAGCGATCGGCGCGAATCGCCATCAGCTCTTCCAGCCGGGCTGTATTGCCTTGCTCGCGGGCCTGCCGCAGATCAGTATGTGTCACCGGATAAAAGTTATCGTCGGCCAGCGCAATAAAGCGAAAGCCCAGCCGCCGCAGGGTGACAATCTCATCCACCACGCTTTGAAATCTCCGCTGCCGCGGCTTCTGCCCATCCGTACGCCACACGCTGCAGAAGGAGCAATGCTTCGGGCATCCGCGAATAGTCTGCACCGAGGCCCACATATATTTCTCAGGATTCATCAGGTCCCAGCGCGCGGCCAGAAACTCGCTGCCCTCAATCCGTCCGCCTTGGTAGATCTGTTCCGGCTTGCCCGCCATGCAATCCACAACTGCCTTGCCCCATGCAACATCGCCGTCGCCGGTTACCACCGCATGGCCCTCGCCGCGCGCCAGCGCCTCCTCGGGGAAAAGCGTGGCGTGAATGCCGCCGTAGACCACCCATGCGCCACGGCTTCGCGCCATCCTGCCGACTTCATATCCACGCAGGGCATTCCCTGTGTGGACGCTGATGCCCACAATATCTCCCGCTTGAATCGTCTCCGGCACAATCTGCTCCAGCGACTCATCAACGAGAATGGGATCTCCAGCCAGTCTGGGCGTAGCTGCCGCCAACACAAACAACCAGCGCGGTGTGATCACCGCCGTGCCGAATGAATTATCGCTTGGATTGACCAGATGAACGCTCAATGAATCCGACCTTTCCTCGTACGAGTAGGTGGCCTCAAAGAGCGCCTTTTTGATAGAGCGAGAACGACGCAACAGTGCATTCCCGCAGGTTGCCGAATATCGGTGATAGTTTTACAGATTTCGGGCAAGGTCCATTGGTCAATATGGAACACAATAGACCGGATCAAGAGAAGGACCAATGAATTGTTGAAGAATATTGCGCCTGCCGTGCTTCAACTCACGCGGTCGCACTCCTCGACCGGAATCGCGACCTGCTCTACTATCTCCAGGCCGAAGCCTTCCAAAGCGGGAATGTGCATGGGGGTATTCGACAGCAGCCGGATACGCTGAATGCCCAGGTCGGAAAGAATCTGGCCGCCCAGGCCGATGGCGCGCAAAATGCGGCCGGTGCGGGCCTGCGAACCCTCGCGCGCGCGCAGCTCCTGGTGGAGAATGAGGCGATCGGTTTCCGAGGCGGGAACAGGATGCAATGCCGCCGCTCCGCCGGGCTCGAAGGCGCTCGCTGCAGCCGACTCGTGGTCGATCTCAAAACCGCGCGAAGTGTTGTGCAGATAGAGCAACACTCCGCAACCCTCTTCGGCAATCATGCGCAAGGATTGGTCCAGAATTTCGCGGCAGCGGCAGTCGGCGGCGAAGACATCGCCCGCCGTGCAGCGCGTATGAACCCGTACCAGAACTGGCCGCTCGCACGGTGGCCGTGTCTCTGCCTCGCCCGACGCCGCGGCTCCGGTTTGGAAGGCTGGGCAATCAAGGCAAAGGTTGCCCCGCACCAGAGCAATGTGGCTCTCGCCGCCGTTCACCTGGCTTTCGTAGGCGATCATGCGGAACTCGCCGTAGCGGGTTTGGATGCGGCTTTCGCCGGCGCGCACGATATAGCGTTCGTGGCGCAACCGATAGCGGATCAGCTCCGCAACAGTAAGAATCCGCAGGCCGTGTTCCTTGCAGAAGGGAATGAGATCGGGAACGCGGGCCATGGTGCCGTCGTCCTTCATGATCTCGCAGAGCACGCCGGAGGGATTTAACCCGGCCAGCCGCGCCAGATCGACTGAGGCCTCGGTCTGCCCGGCGCGCACCAAAACGCCCCCCTTGCGGGCGCGCAGCGGGAAGATGTGGCCGGGGCGAGCCAGGTCGGCGGCAGTTGAGCGCGCATCGATCGCCGTTCGGATGGTGTGTGCACGGTCGTAGGCGGAGATGCCGGTGGTTACACCCTCGCGGGACTCAATCGATTCGGTAAACGCCGTGCCAAACCGCGATGTGTTCTGCTGCGTCATGGGGAAGAGGCGCAGATAATCCGCGCGCTCTTCGGTCAGCGTCAGGCAAATCAATCCCCGCCCGTGCTTGGCCATGAAATTGATCGCTTCCGGTGTGACGAACTCGGCGGCGATGACCAGGTCACCCTCGTTCTCGCGGTCTTCATCATCGACAACAACGATCATCCGGCCGGCCCGAACTTCGGCCAGGGCGCCGGGTACATCGATGAAAGGCGGTTCTACTGTGCGTTGGGTTTCTGGCATGGCGACCACTCTATTCTCGCCTATGCGAGTGCCAAACAGCAAAAGCGCTGCCCAAAGGCAGCGCTTTTAGAAGAAACAGGCAGGAGGAAATAGCAACAGCCGGCAGAAAATGACAGCCTGAAGGAATCGAGCTTACAATGCCGATTCGATCTCAAATCCCCAGGCTTCAAGAAGAGCTTCGGGAATGTACTTGGAATTCTTGTTCCGGCGAGCCCACTCCCGCAGGCGGGTGGACCGGATGTATTGGTCCGGGCTGAGCTTGAACTCCTTCACAATCTGTTCGAAGGAGGTCACTGTGGGCACAACCGGGCCAATGGGCTCCGGCTTGCCCCAATTCGGATTTCCACGACGCTTTGCCATCGATTTGGTGTCCTTAAAGAAAGAGGGTGTCTTGCCTGTAAATCATCAACCGGGCGAGGGTGGTGTCAACCCGGTCTATTCAATAACATTCTTATTTTACGGATTTTCTCTTCAGAAATCAATAGCAAAACTGCTCACATGCGCGAACAATAGTCACTCTCCAAATCTCACGTAAAGTACGCCTATGATATTCATATAAAACACCTTATATGACAAATAGCGAGACATTAGGGTTACGTGGAGAGCTATTTCTGCACACAAAATGTGGCCTATGTGCACCAGAAGTTGAAGGCTCCATTTCTCACCGCCGCCGCCATTGCTTCAATGTCCGGCGCGAGTACGCGGTCCTGTTCCAGTTTTGGCACAATTGTCCGCACAACCTCATGAGCGCGTTCCACTTCACAGCTGGCCTGCAGCGGTCTGCGAAACTCCAGTCCCTGCGCCGAGCACATCAGCTCGACGCCTACAATCCGCTCGGCGTGCTCCACAATCTGCCTCAGCTTGAGTGCCCCGGTCATGCCCATCGAGACATGGTCCTCCTTGCCTCCATCGGTCGGGATACTGCTCGCCGACGAAGGATGTGCCAGCACTTGGCACTCGTTAATCAGCGCCGCCGCGACAATCTGCGCAATCATGAATCCCGACGACAATCCAGGGTCGGGCGACAGAAATGCAGGCAGCCCCTCGTTGATGTCCATATTCAGAAGCCGGTCGATGCGCCGCTCAGTAATTCCGGCCAGATCGGTGAGCACAATTGCCGCGTAGTCAAACGCATACGCCAGTGGTGCGCCATGAAAATTTCCCCCGGATATAACCGTTCCGCCGTTCGCTGCTTTGGTTGAATTCTCTGGAAATACGAGTGGATTATCTGTCGCCGAGCCCGACTCAATCTCCAGCACGCCCCGCACATGTTCCAGTGCATCCCGCACGGCCCCGTGCACCTGCGGCATGCAGCGAAGGCAATAGGCGTCTTGCACGCGCGAATCGTGTTCCCGGTGCGACTCGCGAATCTGCGAGCCGGCAAGCAATTCCACAAGATGTTCCGCCGCTCGAATCTGTCCTGCATGTGGCCGCGCCTGGTGGATGCGCGGATCGAAGGCCGCTGGCGTGCCCATCAGGGCCTCCAGGCTCATCGCGCCAGCCAAATCAGCTAATTGCGCCACCCGCCTGCCGCGCGCGATCGCCAATGTCCCCACTGCGGTCATCGCCTGCGTCCCGTTCAGCAGGGCAAGACCCTCCTTGGCTGCCAGAACGATGGGCTGCAAGCCGGCCCTGCGCAAAGCCTCACCGCCTGCCACCCTCTCGCCCTTGTAGAACGCTTCGCCCTCGCCGATCGTCACCAGTGCCAGATGAGCCAGCGGCGCCAGATCGCCGCTCGCGCCCACGGAGCCTTTTTCTGGAACCACGGGATGCACCCCTGCGTTGAGCAGCGCCACCAGCAGTTCCACCAGCGCGGGACGGCAGCCGCTGAACCCTTTTGCCAGCACATTGGCCCGCAGCAGCAGCATCGCCCGCGACTCGGCCTCGCTCAGCGGCTGACCCACCCCTCCGGCGTGACTCCGTACCAGATTGGTTTGCAACTGCGCCAGCTTGTCGGCCGGAATCCGCACCTCTGACAACTTGCCAAAGCCGGTGTTGACCCCGTAGGCCGTCTGCCCGGCTGCCAGAATCTCCTCAATCAGCGCCCGGCTTTGAGCCACGCGGGCCAGGGCAGTGGGCGCAATAGCCACCGGACAGTGCGTAAGTGACACAGCTTCAATTGCGGCAAGCGTCAGCGGCTGTCCATCTAGAATCAAGGCTTGGTGAGTCATGGAATCCATAAGCCTGATATTAGGCGGCCAGAAAACTCCAGTACATATCAATTACGCGGCAGATTTTGTCTTCGCCGCTCACTTCCGTTATGCTGACTGTCTATGGCAATGGATTCCACGGCATTACTTGATACCTACGGACGAAAGATTCTCGACGAGCTGCAAATCAACGCACGCCTTAGCTTGGCTGAGCTGGGCCGTCGCATTGGCCTCTCGCCTACAGCGACCGCTGAACGCCTCAAGCAGATGGAAGAGGCCGGAATCCTGCACGGCTACACCGTCGAAATCGACCACGAGGCGCTGGGCCTGGAGGTAATGGCCTTCATTCGCATGAGCTGTGGTGGAAACCAGTACCACCGCCTGCTCGATTTTGTGCAGACCCTCGAAGAAGTCCGCGAGTGCCACCACCTGACCGGAGGCGACGACTTCCTTCTCAAAGTCACCACCAACAACATGGCCGATCTTGAAGCCTTGATCGAGGCATTGTTGCCTTACGGAAACCCGGTCACCAGCCTTGTGCTCTCCTCGCCCATCGAGCGTCGCCGCTATGCTGTCACCGGCAAGCTGGCTACCGTCACTCGCAAGCCGACCCAGCGGCGTCGCTGAACAAATCACGCCGTCAGAGTGCCGGGACGTCACCTTGACGCCCGCAGCGAAGAACAATCGACTATACTGGCGCTGCCTTCCATTTGCTCAATTGAGGTTTCAGTGCAAGTTGCTCATGCTTTTGTATGTCTCGTGCTCGCTTCAGCTTTGCCTTCTATCACTTTTGCGGCCACACAGGAAGCAGCAAGCAGCAAGAAACCAATCCTCGAAGTTCCTAGTCAAAGGCTGGCGGTGTCTACAACTGGTGGCAGGGGGTTCATTCCTCTCTACGCTACGATTCGGGGCCGTAATGCCGATTTGGGACGCGTCTATCCGGGGGTGAAACGCGCTGTAATCATCATTCACGGCAATCGCCGCAACGCGATCGATGCAGCGGTCAATCAGCTTCCCGACGAAGATCTGCGCTGGAAGCACGAGGCTTGGGTAGGCGGCGAGAATGCCCACAATACCCCGATTAGCTCTTACGAAGCGCTCGACGCAATCCTCGAACGGCTCTCTAACCACATGCTACTGCCCGATCTTCACAGCGTAGTGCTGATGGGTTATGGCGCCGGTGGCCAGATGGTGCAGCGATACGCCGTGGCCGGTCGCGGAGGCGACGCGCTGGTGCACACTGGAATTCATCTTCGCTACGTCGTTGTCAACCCGTCTTCTTATTTGTATTTTTCTTCGGAGCGCCCCGTGCTTGGCGCTTACGGTGGCTTCGATTTTGTCGTTCGACCTCGCGAGTGCTCCAGCGACAGCAACCATTGGAGGTATGGCATAAACGATCCTCCGTCCTACCTTGCCGACGCCGATTTCGCGGCATTGGAGCAGCGCTACATACATCGCGATGTGATTTATCTTTTGGGGGCGGATGATATTGATCCGCATGAATCTTCGCTCGATACAAGCTGCGCCGGCGAGGACGAAGGCCCCAGCCGCTTCTTTCGCGGTAAGGCTTATTTTCGTTACCTTGAATTGCGCCATCCGGAGATGGCCACAGAGCCTGCCTCGCAGCAACTCTGGTTCGTTCCCGGGGTAGGGAATGACGCATTCAAAATGCTGAACTCGACTTGCGGTACGGCGGCATTATTTGATGACGGAGTCTGCTTGACACGCGTCCTATTCCCCAAACCATGAGAGACATCTCTCTGCAACAAACGCGCAGTTAATCATTGCAGATGTCATTTCCAGCCTATTTTTGGTTCCTCGGCCCAGTCGCAGGGAATCTCACGGCGCTGCTCTGAGCTTTCTGTGGCCCACTCCAGCAGTCGCGCCACTCTCCATGCGGCGACAGCGGGCACCGGAACCGGGGCGATCCCCAGCAACGCATTGCGCATGCCCACGTAAAAGAGCCGGTAGTCGCCGGGGATGGACTCGACGGGGCTGGTGACCATCGCTCCGTCCGCGTCTACTGTGAGCGTGCCCCAGTTGGCGGCTGGCTCCTGGCCCCATGTGGGACTGTCGATACGAGTGATTTTATTCAGCTCTGCCTCCTGAATGTCAGGTGTCCATTTACTGAAATTTCCTTTGGTGCCGCGCAGATGGAACACGGGTCGCGGTTGCGAGGAGAGGTTGTTTGCGCTCAGGACTACCGAAAGGCCCGGATAGCGCAACCGCAAGGTGAAGCAATCATCCGAGCCGTCGCCGTCGCGCTCCCGCCGAATTTCGGCATCGATAGCCTCGGGTTTGCCAAACAGCGCCAGGGCCTGATCAGCAAGATGAGAACCTAAATCCAGCAGCAACCCGCCTCCCAGGGAAACCACATCTTTCCACTGCACTCTCGTTTTTGTCGGCCGCCAGCGATCCATGGTGGATTCGACGTGCACAATGCGTCCAAGAGAACCATCACGCAATAGTTTCTGAACTGTCGGGAACTCGCAATCCCAGCGGCGGTTATGGAATACCGCAAGAGCAACTCCGTGAGCCGTTGCCAGTTTCATCAACTCCGCGACTTGGGCCGATGCAACGGCCATCGGCTTATCCACCACCACGTTCTTTCCCGCTTTGAGAATCTGCCGGGCAATCTCAAAATGAGTTCCGCTAGGGGTGGCCACTACGAACAACCCCAACGAGGCGTCTTTGAGCATCTGTTCCAGCGAGCGGCAGGTGACGATACCGGGATAGCGAGCGGCGGCCTGATCTGTGTGGCGCTCTAGCACGGCTGCCAGTTCCAGCCCTTCGACCGAGGAGATCAGCGGAGCGTGCAAAACCCGTCCGGCCATCCCGAAGCCCACCAAACCTACTCGAATCATCCAGTCTCCCAAATCACGAGCGTCTTGGCCGCCAGCCCGTGTTAGCTTTCAAGTTTATAACGGGTCTCCGCCAGCCTATACAGACGCCGCCAGACAAGGCGGTTCATGGTCACTACCATGGTCGCCATCAGGACAGTAGCCAGCAGCAGGTTGGCGAAATTGCCTGCATCGCTGGCCGCGCTAATCTGCGCGCCCAGCCCCAGCGTCTGAAGCGTCTTGTCCCCAATGTGAAAATACTCGGCGATGATGGATGCGTTCCACGCGCCGCCGGAGGCCGTGATCATGCCAGTGATGAGATATGGGAATATTCCAGGCAGGATGAGCCTCGTCCAACGCTGCCATAGGTTGAATTTGTAGACAGCGGCAGCCTCTTTGAGGTCGGAAGGAATGGCGATTGCTCCGGCAATGACGTTGAAGAGAACATACCATTGCGCTCCCAGCAACATGAGAGCGATGGAGCCGATTCCGAGACCTCCGCCCAGCCGGATGAGGCCCAGAAGCAAAACCGGGAACAAGGCCGTAGCGGGAATCGAGGCCACAACCTGAATGATGGGTTGAAGAAACCTCGCCAGTCGAGGATTGAGACCAATTAGAACGCCGACAGGAACGGTCCAAGCCGCAGCGATGAGAAGGGTAAGATTGACGCGGAGATAGGTGGCTCCCGCACCCATGAGCAGAAGGTGAACTTCAGCCCAGCTGACACCGTGGACGATCTGAAATGCTCTGGAAATCCCCCATATACCCGCCATACCAGCAAAAATGCCAAGAAGAATCGGGAGCAGGCGGCCGCCTTTGGAAGCAGAATCGTCGATGGGCTGAACGATGCGGCATTCGCGACTGCGCGACAAGTGCTGGCAGACGTTCTCTTCCAACGCGCTCCACGCGCGGGCAGGCACACGGGTGAATACGCTTGGCCTCTGAAGAAGCGAGAGGATGGGCGAGGTAACTCGCGTGCCTGATTCGACACCCTCAAATTTGAATTTGTCGCTCCATGCGACCAGCGGACGCCACACCAACTGGTCGGTGGCAACAATGATGAGGATCAGAACCGCCAATCCCCAGAGCAACGCATGTGTGTTAACGGGGTTGGCTGAGGCTGCGGTTTGCAGATAGCTTCCCAGGCCGGGCAACCGAAAACTTCGTTCACCCAGCGGGAACATCTCGCAGGCGATCAGGAAAAACCATCCACCGGCCACCGAAACAATCGAATTCCAGATCAGCCCGATGGCGGAAAAGGGCATCTCCAGTTGCCAGAATCTTTGCCACGCTGAGAATCGGTAGATTCGCGAGGCTTCAATCATTTCCTTGGGAATGCTCTTCAGCGAAGAGTAGAAGCTGAAAGCCATGTTCCACACCTGGCCCGTGAAAATTAGCAGGATGGAGCCCATCTCAATGCCGAGTTGGTGACGGGGAATCAGAGCCATCATGGCAAGCATTACGCCGGGTAGAAAACTCAGCACGGGGATGGACTGCAGAATGTCTAGAACTGCGATCATCCCCGCCTCGATGCGCGGATTGTAGGCGGCCAGGTAGCCGTATGCGACTGCGAAGATGAGGCTGAGCAAGTATGCGACAGAGATCCGCACAATCGAGTAAAACGCGTAAAGCGGCAGGGCGCTTGCAGACAGCGAAATGGCTGAGCCTGGCACTGGGCTCGAAAGCCAGTAGGCGGCCATATGAAAGACAGCCATCATTAGCGCCAGGCAGAATGCTGCGGCGCCGAGATCGGTAAAAACCGGCCAGGTGCGGGCTGTAACCAGTGATCGCGCCAAGGAGTGCTGTAGTTTCACTCGCCTTCCTCGCTTGCGGCAATCTCTTCGTCCTGCGCGTCAGGCAACACGAAACGGCGATGACCGGCGTCATAGTCGAACAGTTCCGCATAACGGCCCCATGTAACGGCGGTTTCTATTTGCCGCTCACATTCTTCTTCGCTGAACTGCTCGTTGAGCATATCGATAAAGAACTCATCGGGCACGGAGTGGTCGCTCTTGGTATCGAGAGCGCGGCGAATTTGGCGCAGCAGTAGGACGTTGGCCAGGGCTGCTGCGCGAAACAGCTCCTTCTGGCGCAGAATCTCAGAGTTAGCGAAATCTGTTCCGCTTTCGGTAATAGCCGCGTCGCCTTCTTCGACATTTAGGAAGCCCAGCAATTGCGCGGCGTCCACAATTGGCAGCAGGTCGTCAATTTCGAAGCTCAGGTCTTCGGCCAGGCGGTAGATGTCGTCGCGCCCGCCCTTGTCGAGCAGCAGCTCCAATAAGCCGGCAATACCGCCAGGACGCGAATGTGGCAGCATCTGGTAGTGCATCTGGCGCTGGTCGCGCACGCGAACCTGCTGCTCCGGTGCCTCGGCCGGAACCACATCTGGCCGTGTCAGCACCTTGTAGATGTAGTCCACCAGTTGCGTAAATGACTCGGACTTGCGGTCGCGTGGCTGAGCCAGTTGCACCTTAAAATCGGTGCGGATGTGCCCGGGATTGCGGCCCAACACGATGATGCGGTCCGCCAGCAGCACAGCCTCCTCAATATTATGAGTCACGAGGAAAACGGCCTTTGTTGGCATGGTCTTGTTGGCCCACAGCTCCAGCAGTTCACTGCGCAGGTTCTCCGCAGTCAGCACATCGAGGGCGCTGAAAGGCTCGTCCATGAAGAGCACCTCTGGCTCGACCACCAGGGCGCGCGCAAAACCGACGCGCTGCTTCATGCCGCCCGACAACTCCTTCGGATAAGCGGCTTCAAAGCCGTCCAGACCGACCGTATCCAGCATTTTCATGCTGCGGTCGCGGCGAACATCGGCGGAAACACCGCGCGCCTGTAGCGGGGCTTCCACGTTCTCCAGCACAGTCAGCCAGGGGAATAAAGCGAAGCTTTGAAACACAATGGAGACGTTTGTCTCCACGTCGGCAATCGGCTTCTCGTGCCAGTAAACCTGGCCGGCAGTCGGCGTTGAAAGGCCGGTCAACATGCGCAGCATGGTTGACTTGCCGGAACCGGAAGGACCAAGCAGGGCAACAATCTCCCCAGCCACAATGGATAGATCGGTCGCGGAGATTACCTGAATGCGATTCTGGCTGGGCTGCGCGTAATATTTCTCAATCTTCTCGGCGCGAATAATCGCATCGGCGACCTGTGCCGGCGCTTGTGGCGCGGCTGTGGCTCGGCCTTCGTTGAAGATGCCCGTTTCTTCCATGACTGATTCTCCAGTTTGGGGGTCGCAAGCCAGTAGCCGCGGCCAGTGGTTCTCTTCAGTCTAAGATAACGCGGTTTCAAACCAATGAATCGGCTTTGGCTGTAGAAGGTCAATTTGAAGGGCACGAGTTCCAGGCTGAAGTGTAAGCGCCTTCAGCCCGTACACGAATCAAGCAAAATCAACCGGGCTTTAGTCCCTGAAGAAAAGCTGATCCAAAGCTATAACTCCCGCCGTCCCTCTAACGCCCGCGCCATCGTCACCTCATCAGCGTATTCAATATCGCTTCCCGCGGGAACGCCTGTCGCGATGCGAGTGATGCGCACAGGAAAGCCACGCAACGCGCCGGCTAGCCAGTGAGCTGTAGCTTCGCCTTCCAGCGTTGGGCTGGTCGCCAGAATGACTTCATCCACCTCGCCGCGCTCCACGCGCCCCACCAGCGTGCCGATGCGTAACTGGTCAGGCCCTACACCGTGCAGAGGCGAAAGGCTGCCGTGCAGTACGTGATAAACCCCTTGGTAACCTCCCTGCGAACTGCGCGTTCGCTCCACGGCGGCAATACTGGTGGGTTCCTCAACCACACACACCAGGCGCTGATTGCGTGCGGAGTTGGTGCAGTACGCGCAAGGATCAATGTCGGTCACGTTGTTGCACACCGAGCACAGGCGCAAGCTGGCCTTCAGGCCGCGCACTGCCTCTGACAGCGCCGCCGCATCCTCGTCGCTAGCGCGCAGAATGTGGAAGGCGAGCCGCTGTGCGCTCTTGGCGCCCACTCCGGGCAGCTTCTTCAACTCTTCAATGAGCCGAGCCATCGGCTCGGCATAGCGTGACACAGTCCGCGCCTCCCTGGTTTCTTATGTGGAGCATTAGCCCCTGGCCGACAAATCCACTTACTCAAGCCCCGGCAGCTTGAGCCCGCCCAGCATTCCCTTGACACTCGATTGCATCGCATCATCGGCCTTGCGCCCAGCTTCGTTCACAGCGGCCACCACCAGGTCCTCCAGCATCTCCACATCCGGCTTGTCGCCGCCCAGTCCAATCACCGCCGCGGGCTCAATGCGAATTTTGAGAAGCTGCTTCTTGCCATTCATGGTTGCGGTCACAGCCCCACCGCCGCTCGTTCCTTCCACCAGAGTCTGGGCCAGCTTCTGCTGAACTTCCTCCTGCATCTGGTTGGCCTGAGAGAGCATTTCAGAGATTTTGAGCGGATTGAGCATAGCTTCTTCTCCTCATCTGGAGTTCCCGTTTACTTCTGGCGCAGATCGACGATCGAGCGCACTTCGGCCTTGAAGATTTCTTTTGCCCGCTGAACCAATGGATTGGCGAGCGCTACCTCCTGAATGCCTCCGGCCATGGGCGTGGGCAAGGGAGCGGGGGAAGCAGCTCCCTCGCCGGGAACCACCATAAAACGATTAGGTGCACCCAGACGTCTCAGCTCCTGCCGAATAATCTTCTCCGCCGCGGCATTTATCGTCAAGGCCACCATCTTCTTGCCCATGCCACCAACCTCGATGCGGAGACTGGCCCCATCCAGCGTCCATGTTCCCACGCCCAGCAACTGTGCCGCCGACACATGACCGCCTTGAGCCAGCGCGCAACCCACTGCGTGCCGAATGGATTCGATATTCGGAGCAGCCTCGGTCTCTGGCGCCTTTGCCAATGCGCCTTCCGTGAGAGTTGCACTATGTCCGTTGACTGGAGCAGTACCAACAGCGGGGAAGGGCGCAACACTTCCCGATACGCCCGCCGGGGCCGTCGGCGAAACTGCTTCGCTCGAGCTCGGGCGCTCCATGGTCACGACCGGCGAAGACATCAAAGCCGGTTTGATGCTGGAATCCACAACAGGCTCAGGCCCCTTGGAACTCGTGCTCCAACTCGTTCCTGTCGAACCAAAAGGCGAAAGCGACGGCGCGGCCGGACGCGCTGGGCTCCCGGTTGCCCGTGGCGCAGTGGATGAGCCGGGCGCCGGGCCAGTAGGTCGCGTGCCCATCCCAACGCCGCTAAGCAGCTCCTCGATCGGCAGCAGCCGCTGTGCATGAATCAGCTTGAGCAGGCCCAGTTCCAAATGAAACCGCTGCTCCTGTCGGTAGTTCAAATCGTCAAAGGTGCGCAGAACAATCTGCAGGTTGCGAGTCAGCTCTTCCTCGGTAAAGAGAAGTGCGCTCCGTCCTGCGCGGGCGCGCTCATCGCCACTGATTTGCAGCAACTCCGTCTGTTCGCCACCCAGCTTGGCCATCAGAGCATTGCGCAGGTAGCGCACCATCTGACGCGCCAGCGACGAAGGGCTATGACCGGAATTGACCAGCAGGTTCAACTGTTCCATGAGTTCTGCGCTTTGCCCGGCAGCGACCGCCTCTAGCAGCCGCTCGAAAACAGCATTCGGCACCGCGCCCATTAGCTCGCGAATCTGCGCCGCGGAAAGCACCGCTTTGCCACTCTCCACCGGCGCCGAAGCAATTGCCTGATCCATGATCGAGAGCGCATCGCGCATGGAGCCGTCGCCAGCCTCGGCCAAGAGAGCCAAAGCGGCGTCCTCGGCAACCACTTCTTCCTGCCCGGCAATCATCTTCAACTGCGCCAGAATGTCGTCGAACTTCACCGCATGAAAACTGAAGTGCTGGCAGCGCGAGCGGATGGTTTGAGGAATGTCCTCCGGCTGCGTGGTGGCCATCATGAAAATGACGTGCGCCGGCGGCTCTTCCAGCGTTTTGAGCAGGGCATTGAAGGCCGCATCGGTAATCTGGTGCGCCTCGTCGAGGATGTAGATCTTGTATCGGTCGCGCGAGGGCGCATAGCGGGCGGCATCGCGCAGTTCCCGAATTTCGTCGATGCCGCGATTGGTGGCCGCATCAATCTCGATCACGTCAACGGCGTTGCCCTGGCGAATCTCTACGCAGGAATCACAAACGCCGCAGGGCTCAGGCGTCGGCCGCTCCGTGCTGCCAACTTCGGTACGGCAGTTCAGCGCCTGCGCCACGATGCGCGCGATGGTCGTCTTGCCAATGCCTCTATGACCCGAAAAAATGTAGCCGTGGGCAATACGGTTCTGCGAGAGCGCATTCAGCAGGGTCCGTGTGACGTGGTCCTGCCCGGCCACGTCGGCAAAGCGCTGCGGACGGTATTTCCTGGCTAGAACCTGATAACCCATGCGTAACCCCGCTCCCTCGGCTCGTCCAGTCTGCAAGACGGCCTAGTGGCGATTGTATCGTTCCGAGCCTGTTGCGCAGAGGTGGAAAATACCGGTTGAGAAGCTCCTGAAGATGATGAAAGTCAATGTCGTGCCTGAACATTACCAGCGCTCTTCGCTGATTTGGTCCTGCCACGCCCTTTCTTGGCGGCTTTCTTCGCCGCCTTCTTCGCCGCGGCCTTGCGCCGCTTCACTTCTTCTTCCGAGTACATGGTTCCGCGGCAACTGGCCGTTCTGCAATTGCATAGGGCCTCGTCTTCATCGCCGTCGTACAGGCAGTAGTCGTATGTGAGCTCTTCGCCGGCGGCGATTTTCCTGATAGCCTTGACCCAAACTCGGCCGCCTCTCTCCACGGTTTCGCAGTTGGGGTCGCAACTATGGTTGATGTACATCGCCGTGCATTGACCGGCGATAACCATCGAGCCGTCGCCGAGTCCAAACAGGTAGGTGATGCGAGAGTTCTTGTAGGCAGCGTCGGCTTCGGCCCTTGTGAGCAGGGGTCCGGTGTATTCGGCCACGCGGGCGCCTTTGCGGATCGCTGTGGTGGTGTAGCAGCCAGAGGCGTGAATAGCGGAGGATCGGATGATGAGCGCCATGCGAATGTGCGATGCTTTCCTTTGGAGCTGTATGAACCGCATCCTATCATTGCGGGCATGAGGCTAAGAAGATGAGAAGGTCTTTTCCAGTCGCGCTGGCCGTGGTTGGCTGTCTGGCGGGCTGCTTGATGGTGGCGCTTGCGCAGACTCCGGCTCCCGGAGATTCACCGGCAAATGGGCAGAGCAAACCGCCCACAGAGGGCCAAAAGCCGGCGGCGGGTCCGCAGTCGAGCGCCAATCCCTTTCCCGAAGATACGAGCAATGTTCCCCTGATGCCTTCGAAGGCCACGCCGCCGCTGCCCGAGCGAACATATTACGGCGGAGACAACGCTGCACCTCCATTGCCCGGCGACGACCTCGACCCGGTGCGCAGTCCGGACGACCCTGCGCCTGCTACCGCCAGCGACCAGGGTACGGCATCGAGTTCCAGCCTCACCGGTTTGGAGAGATTGTTGCCAAAGCCGGAAGACGATCAGCCGGAAAAGAAGAGGAAACTGCTCTTCAAGGAACCATCCCACGAGGAGGCCGCAACCGAGGACATCAACGTTGGCGGCTACTATTTACAAACCAAAAACTGGAAGGCGGCTCTTTCGCGTTTCGAGTCCGCTCTGGTGTTGGACCCGGAAAACCCCGAAGTCTATTGGGGTTTGGCCTTGGCGCAACACCACCTGGGCGATCTTGCCAGCGCAAAGGCGAACTACTTGAAGCTGCTTGATTATGACCCGGACGGTCCGCACGGCAAGCAGGCGCGCAAAGAACTGAAAGACCCTTCGATTGCGAATGCACATGCCGCCGCGCCCGTCCCGCCTGCAACAGAAACGCCGCACTAGGAATGCCGCGGTAACTGTTTCTTCAGGAACAGTTCGCCGAGACATTCTTAGATTTCGAATGCTCATCTGAACAAAAAATCGCCACGCGCTGGTAACCTAACACCAGGCATGAATGACAATTTGCATCAGTTGCGCTGTTTTGGATGCGGGGCCCGCATTAATGGCGCGGAAGCCCAGCCGGACTTCCGTTGCGCGAGCTGCGGCGACCTCTTTGAAGTGGAATATCCCGGCTGGAGTGTGCGTGGCGGCCATGACCGTCCCAATCCCGGTGCGCTCAAATGGCTCTGGCGAGAGCGGCGCTGCTCCTCTGACGCGTTGGACCACTCCGGCGTCTGGCGCTTTCGCGAACTGCTGCCCATTTTGGAGAATTTTGACAACGCGGTCACTCTCTTCGAGGGCAATACGCCGCTGTACCAACTGAGGCGCGCCGCCAAAGCCCTGGGCATTGAACAGCTTTTTGCCAAGCATCAGGGAATGAACCCCACTGGCTCCTTCAAAGATACGGGCATGACTGCGGCGATGAGCGTGGCCAAGGAGCGTGGCTTCGAGTGGGTGGCTTGCGCATCCACCGGGAATACTTCGGCCGCCATGGCCGCTTATGCCGCGCGCTCCGGTCTGAAGTGCCTGGTGCTGATTCCCGACGGCAAGATCGCCTGGGGCAAGCTTTCGCAGGCTATGGACTACGGCGCAGTGACCTGCCAGCTGAAGACCGACTTCGATGGCTGCCTCCGCCTGCTGACGCAGATCGTCAAAGAAGAGCCTATTTATCTGCTCAACTCGGTGAATCCTTACCGGCTTGAGGGACAAAAAACACCGGCTTTCGAAATTGCTGAAGCCTTCGATTGGAACGTGCCCGACCATCTGATTGTGCCCGGCGGTAATCTGGGCAATAGTTCGGCGCTGGGCAAGGGCTTCCGCGAATTGCACGAACTGGGACTGGTGACGCGGATGCCGAAGATATCCGTGGTTCAAGCTGCTGGGGCGAACCCGCTCGTGCGCAGTTTCAAAGAGCATCAAGCTACCGCGCTGGAGCCGGTCGAGGCGCACACGCGCGCCACCGCCATTCGCATTGGCAATCCGGCTTCGTGGCGAAAGGCCGTACGCGCCATTCAAGAGAGTGGTGGTTGGTGCCTGGATGTGACCGAAGCCGAAATCGCCATCGCCAAGGCCGAGCTGGGCACTGAAGGCCTGGGCTGCGAGCCTGCCTCCGCCGTCACGTTGGCTGGGCTGAAAAAGCTTTGCGCAGAAGGCAAAATCGCATCCAGCGAGTCGGTGGTTCTGGTACTGACGGGCCACACACTCAAGGACGCCGACTATACCATCGAATTCCATAAAGGAACGCTGCTTAAAGAAGAGGAGGTCGTGGGCCAGGAAGCGAAGATCACTGCCCTGCAGCGCAACGCGGTTAGTGTGGAGGCCACGTCGGCCGCGGTTCTCGCGGCGATGAAGGGTACCGTGGGATGAGCGAAACTTTGAACGCAATCCCTGGCAGTTTTCGACTTCGCCTGCCGGCCACCTCCGCCAATCTTGGCTCGGGTTTCGATGCCGCGGCGGTGGCCTTGGATTTCTACCTTGAGATTGATGCCGAGCCGGCTGCGGAGTTTTCCATTGCCGCTACCGGCCGTGACTCGGAGCAATGCTCTCGCCTTGAGAACAATCTTATTCTCGGGATTTACAAGGACCTTCTTGCTGGCAGTGCGCGAACGGTGATCCCGCTGACGATCCGTATGACCAACGATATTCCACTTGGCATGGGTTGCGGCTCATCGGCGGCCGGACGGCTGGCAGCTATTGCCTTGGCAGTTCATTTTGGTCGGCTTGGCTGGAGTTCAGAACGGATTCTGGAAGAGGCTGCTGTGCTCGAAGGCCATCCGGACAATGCTGCCGCCTGCTGGCTCGGTGGGTTTGTCACAACTGCCAGCGAAGGAAGAACAGTCCACGTAGCACGCGTCGAACCCCCGGCCGAGTGGCGGGTCATCTTGGTCTTGCCAACTGAGCCTTTGGCTACAAGCAAGGCGCGCTCTTTACTGCCAGCGACCTACTCCCGCGCCGATGTGGTAGGTAACATTCAGTTCGTGTCGCTACTGGGACTGGCTTTTGCTCAACCACGGGGCGATCTGTTGCGCGTAGCCATGCGAGACCGCATTCATCAGCCCTATCGCGCGGCCATCTGTCCATTGCTCGCACCTTTGCTGCCTCTGGCTGGTCAACACGGCATTCTCGGTGCTGCTCTGAGCGGCGCGGGGCCTTCGGTGCTCGTAATCGTTGGAAATGAGGAGAGTGTGCCGGAGGCCGTGGCTGCAATCCGCAACGCTGTTAAAGGGCAGAAGGAGCCGGAGCTTAGAATCTGCCGGTTTGAGCCAAAGGGCGCAAGTTAGTTCTCTTGATGCACTGCAAGTGTCGTCAATGGCAGATTACTCTTGGTACATATCTATCTCATGCTGGTAAGGTATCGATTTGCGTGTAATTCCGGCATAAATGTTACTTTTTAGGGTTCAATTTGCCGCAGCTATGTTACCTCTTTTGTTACTCAAGATTCCTTGCTTTTTGACCCTGGAACACCTAAATTCGCTCCGTGGGCAGTTCTGGGGGAGGGCTGCTCTAGCGCTCGTGGTCCTTCTGAGGACTACGGGCGCTTTTGTTTGCTCTTGATCCGAATAAGCCATTTTATTTACAGCGTCTTACAGAAAGCTCATTCCTTGCATGGCTCTTTCTGTCCAGGTTGCCGTGTAGGGCAAAGGGGAGGATTGCGACTTTGCCGCTGGCTGCCGCATCTCATTAGAGTTCGGTTACCATTACAATTGAAATGCACATTGACCGCAAGGAGGATCATGGCTGGTTTGGGAGTTCTGGAAGTAAGCGATGCAACGTTCGACCAGGAGGTGCTCAAGAGCGAGCAGCCGGTTCTGGTGGATTTCTGGGCCGTATGGTGCGGTCCCTGCAAGGCTATCGGGCCGATAGTCGAGGGCGTGGCCGCAAGCTATGCCGGCAAGCTGAAAGTGGCCAAGGTGAATGTTGACGAGAATGGAGCAACGCCGTCGCGTTACGGCATTCGCGGCATTCCTGCTCTTTTGTTCTTCAAAGGTGGCAAAGTGACCGACCAGATCGTCGGCTTTGTTCCTCAGGACGTGATCGACGAGAAGATCAAGCGTCTGCTGGCGTAACAAATACGAATTTCATGTGCAGATGAGCGGTTGCGAAAGGCCCGGCGGATGCGCCGGGCCTTTCGCTTTTACAAGATCAGCGAACGGCAAGGGCGGGTTACCGGTACTTGCGGAGAACGCCCAGCACGCGGCCCTGAATCGCGACCTGCGCGGCGGGAACATAGATGGGATCCATCTCTACATTGGCCGGCTGCAGTCGCACTCTATTGCCCTCGCTATAAAAGCGCTTCAATGTGGTCTCAGAGCCATGCACAAGCGCCACCACGATCTCCCCTTGACGCGCGGTCCGCGTGCGCTCCACCAGCACATAGTCTCCGCTGATGATGTGCTCATCGCGCATCGAGTCCCCGCGGACCTCAAGAGCAAAGACATCCCGGTTGCCCACCACGTCATGCAGCGAAATGCTTTCCTCGGTTTGCATTGCCTCCACGGGAAACCCCGCAGCGATGCGCCCCATCAGCTGTAGCCGGTCGCTGGCGCGCGTGCGCGTCCCCGGCGGTAAAACGTCAATGGAGCGGCTCCGGTTATGCACCCGGTCCAGCAGCCCCTTCTTTTCGAGGTTTGTAATATGCTTGTGCACTGTTGCCAGGCTTTTCAGCCCCATGCCGCGCGCGATTTCCTCGAATGACGGTGAATAGCCATTGCGCGTTACAAACGACTCCAGGAAGTCGAGAATCTCTTTTTGCCTTCGAGTGACAGCCATGCGCGAATTATAGCGAATAAAAAGCGAACCGTGTCAACTCTTTTTTCGTCTTTTTTTCGTTCACTGCGCAAACTGACTTCTGAACACTGCCTTCACATGGTCCAAACGCTTGCGCAATGCCTCCGCCTCGTCCGGCAATCCAACGTCTTCGGCGTGCCCGATGGCCGCGTAGAAATAGTCCTTTGCGTCCCGGTAGCAGTCGTTTGCATCCCGGAAGGAGTGCGCGTCATACATGCCGTCGTAAGCCTTCTCTGCTTCTTCCTTGCAGCGGGCAAGGTTAGCCAACTTTGCTTGTCGCTCATCCTCACACATTTTCAAACCTCAAGCCCAAACCATTACAAAGACCACGTTTACACCATAAATCAGAATTGCCGGCGTGTGCCCATCGGATGTTCATGCATAGCAAAATCTTTTGCATTGTGAGGCTTGGCCACGCGACAAGCCGGAATTTCCAACTGTCGCACCAACGCGATTTGTTTGCAGAACTGACCATTTACAACTAAAGCAAACCACAGGAACTGCCGATACACGACTATGATGAGCCCGAATTGCAACTGTTTGCGGGCCACGGCTCTTTGAGGCCAAATGATCTCAATAAAACGATATCTTGACCAGACACTTATGGAGGCCGACGAGCATGATACGTCGGCGACAAAGGCTCTTCTGCCGGTAACCATCGCTGCGTACCGCTCTGCGTTGGTGGAGATGGGCAACTGCGGCCTCGACGCCTGTCCTGCTCTGGGCGGGGAATTGCAGCAGGGTCTCGGTAAATTAAGTGAGAAACTCTCCAGGGAGATTTCCTGCAAGACAGTTGAAGAGACCGAAGGCGGAGTGCGAGAACAACTGCAGGGCTGGGGACGGCGAACAGCCATTCACCTCCGTCAACAAACAAGCGAAATTAAAGGGATATTGCTGATGATGGCCCGCGCCGCCGAATCAGTTGGCGAACGGGATCAGAGATGCGCTCGCCAGATTACCGAGGTCACGACGCGGCTCAAGGGTATCGCCAAACTGGAAGACCTGACCGAAATTCGAGAATCGATCAGGCAGAGCGCCGCAGAATTGAAGACCTCGATAGACAGGATGACCGCCGAAGGCAAGGCCGCTATCGACAAGCTCAAAGCAGAGGTCACAACCTATAAGACCAGGCTCGAAGAGGCTGAGGAAATTGCTTCTCGCGATGCGCTTACCGGGCTGAGAAGCCGGCTCGCCGTGGAAGCCCGAATCGAACAATCCCTCCAAGCCGGCTCCCCATTTTGCATCGCCATCGTCGACATTAACGAGTTCAAACTGGTGAATGACAAATATGGTCATCTGGCTGGCGATGAGTTGCTGAAGCAGTTCGCTGCAGAGCTGCGCTCTGTATGCCGCTCCACGGACACCATCGGTCGCTGGGGTGGTGATGAGTTCATCCTCATGTTGCATTGCGCCAGTGCCGAGGGCACTACGCAAATTGATCGCCTGCGGAAATGGGTCTTCGGGGACTATACGGTTCAAACAAGCACAGTCCCCGCAAAACTGCGGGTAGACGCCTCCATCGGCCTGGTGGAACGACAGGCCGGCGAGACGATGAAGGGTTTGATCGAACGCGCTGATTCTGAGATGTATCGCGACAAAGCAGCCTCGCGGAAGAGCAGGAATCAGCCCGCGTGATCCCTTGGCAGCGTGCTGAATGCCTCCAGGCGCCTCACGTGGAAAACAGGTTGACGTGCCGAGCCGGTTGGTAATTCCGGCCACCGAGACACGCTTCCGTTTCGGGAACTCCCCCGTCTCAGTGCCGATTGTGGAATCCCCTCTCGTCCTTTTTTCTTTCCAATCTTGAGTTCCGAACCTCCTCGAAGGATGGTTATGAGGTACCGTCCCTTAGCGCGCGCTAAGCCGGGCGGATGGGATGCAAGACAGGCGCTGCGAGTTGAGGGCGCCGAAGCGAAGAAAGGTTGCCATGAGGTTACTGATCGCCGAGGACGACAAGGCCCTGGGATTGTTTCTGAGCCGCGGCTTGGAGGCAGACGGGCATCGTGTTCGTCTGGCCTACGATGGAGGCGCAGCCGTTGAAGCATTTCGTCAGGAGATGCCCGACCTGACCATTCTGGATCTCAACATGCCGATCAAGGACGGCGAACAGGTACTCGAAGAAGTTCGTGCAGTGGACGCTGATCTGCCAGTTCTTGTGCTGACTGCCCGACAGGACGTGGACACACGCATCCGCTGCCTCGATCTTGGGGCTGATGACCTGATGATCAAACCCTTCAGCCTCCACGAACTGCGGGCTCGATGCCGGGCTTTGCTGCGCCGCAAGCGCGAGGCGCGCCTGTTGTTGCGCGCCGGCGACCTCGAGTTGGACCGCCTGGAGCACACCGCTCGTCGCGCGGGCCAATCCATCATCCTCACCAATAAAGAATTCGCCTTGCTCGAACACCTGATGCTCAATCGCGGCCAGTGTGTTTCTCGGGTCGAGTTGTTGGATTCGGTCTGGAATCTGGAACCGACGCAGACCACTAACATCGTCGATGTTTATGTCAACTACCTGCGCCGCAAGCTCAAGGATCCGCCTCCGGGCCACCTGCTTCGCACTGTTCGCGGGCAAGGTTATACGGTTCCGTACGAAGCCGAGCTTGAGCTCTCCGCCCTTACCGTGCCCCCGTTGCCGGCAATCACGCTGACCGCTGCCGCGCAAGTTTTCGAAGCGCACTAATTCTTGGTCCATTGCAACCTATCGACTTTTCAGGAGAATTCTCATGGTGACCGTTCCCGTTTCCACTCTGCCCTTTGCCAATCGCGTGCGTCCTCGCACCGCTCTTGTGGCCAGCGCTGATCGCAGCTTCCGTCAGCGGCTCTCTAAGACTCTTACTGGACTGCGCTGGCAGGTGCGCGAGGCCGAAGGCGGCGCTCAGGCATGGGCGGAGACAGAGGCTGCTGCGCCGGAGGCTGTCATTGTCGATTCGTGGCTGCCTGATCTCGATCTGGCCGAGTTCCTCAAGGATTTCCGCGCATTTTTTCCTGAAGTGGATCTGGTGACCACCAGCGGCTCCGTCGCGCAGGAGAGTCCGCGCGGGCCTTACCGGCAGGAATTGCTCTACGCTCTGCGCCGCACGCAGGATAACGACACGGCTATCTGGAATGCGGCACCGCCGCTCAAGAAGTTGAGCGCGCCGCTCGATTCAAGGCATGCCAGTCCATGGCCGGTCCCCGCGCTTCCCGCTGCAGTTCCGCCGGCTTTTCCGCCTCAAAGCGTTTCTCCAGTCGAGGTACATCCTCAGCTTAGCGCTCCAATGCCTTTGCCTATCGCAGTAACTTTGCCCGTGCCGAGCATTGAACTCAATTCGTGCGAGCGGCTGCCCGATCTGATTGGCAACGCTCGATGCATGCTCGATGTCAGCCAGCGCGTTCGCCTGGTGGCCCCGCGCTCGACCCCGGTGTTGATCGAAGGTCCAACCGGTTCGGGCAAGGAACTGGTAGCCGAGGCAGTGCACCGGCTTTCGACGCGTAGCCGCAAGCCGTTTGTCGCCATTAACTGCGCGGCGATTCCTGAGGCCCTGCTCGAGGCTGAGCTCTTCGGTCATACCCGGGGCGCGTTTACCGGAGCTGTGCAAGGGCGCGTGGGGCGGATCGAGGCGGCTGACGGAGGCACACTGTTTCTGGACGAGATCGGCGAAATGCCGCTGGGGCTGCAATCCAAGCTGTTGCGCTTTGTAGAGTGCGGAGAGCTGCAGCGCGTGGGCGAAAACGAAAACGTAAAGGTGGATGTACGCATCATTGCCGCCACTCATCAGGCGCTGGTTCAACAGACGCAGAGCGGTGGATTCCGCGCGGACCTTTATTATCGGCTGGCTGTCTTTCTCATCCGCACTCCGTCGTTAGCCGAGCATGCCGAGGATCTGCCGCTGCTGGTCAACCACTTTCTCGCGCGCATGGGCCGCGAGGCTCCGGTAAAACAGCTCGACGACGAAGCCATGGCCAAGCTCGCGATTCACGACTGGCCGGGCAATGTCCGCGAGCTAGAGCACGTGCTGGAGCGGGGCGCCATTCTGGCCGGCGAAGAAGCAGTCATGACCGCGCGGGAGATCGACTTCGGGCTATCGATCAACTGACCAGGCTCCTTGTGGCAACCCTAGGTGTCTGCGCAGGGTCATTGGGATCCGATCAAAAAAGCAGGAGGGAGAATTCGATGCAGATGCAGGTTGAAACCCAGCTCAGCGATCAGATTGCCCGCTATCTTGATCTGGCCACCGCGGAAGCCAAGCTGACTGCGGCCAACATGGCCAATATCGACACCCCCGGCTACAAGGCCGCCGGCATGAACTTCGAAGCCGAGATGCGGGAGGCGATGACGGACGTGGACAAGGGCCGTGCCGCGCGGCCGGTGCTCGTCAAGGCCGTAGACGGGTTGATAGCGAGGCCGGACGGCAACAACGTTTCCATGGATCGAGAAGGCCTCAATCTAGCTGAAGCGCAACTGAGATTCAAAACCGGCGTGGCCTTGCTTCACCAGGAGTACCAGCGCACCATGGACGCTATCCACGCTGACAGCAAGTAAGCTGCAAAGCAACTTCGGGATTCGGCTGAATGAAGGAGGGCAGTATGAACCTGTTTGCGATGATGGAAACCTCGGGCAGCGCCATGCAGGCCGAGCGGATGCGCGCGGAAGTAGTGGCAGCCAATATGGCGAACGCCGAGACGACGCGCACTGCGACAGGTGGTCCCTACCGCCGGCAGCATGTCGTCTTTGCCGCGAATTCTGGCAATCCGGAGTTTGCTGATTCGCTGAACGATGCTTCAGGAACCGCGGCTTCTGAAAGCCTTGGCTCATCGTCTCTGCCTCAGCTCTCATCGAGCCTGAACAGCTCCCTCAGTGGCCCTCTGATTGGTTCGGGTTCGGCGGCGCCGGGCGTACATGTTGCGGCGGTGGTCGAGGACACTTCTCCTCCGCTCAAGCGTTATGACCCCGGACATCCGGATGCGGGACCGGATGGGTATGTATCCTTCCCGGACATTAACCCCCTCACAGAGATGGTGGACCTCATGGGGGCTACTCGTGCTTATGGTCTCAATAGTTCGGTTGTGCAGGCCGAGAAGGGCATGATCTCATCGGCATTGGAGATCGCCAAGTCGTGATCTCGGAGCTAGCGCAGCAATGGCAGGCGGCATTTTGGCAAGGCATCGCTAACCAACGAAAGCAGCAGGAGAAACCATGATACCCGGAATCAACCCAATGACAGCCGCGACGCAGGCGTTTGAAGGCTTGGCCGGCGCCGGAGCGCAAACGGGTGCAATCTCGACCGGCGGTTCGGGAACGGCGCCGAGTCCGTTTTCCGATCTGTTTACCGATGCGGTGGACCAGGTAAATCAACTTGAAGAGCAGGCGCGCACAGCTGTCTCCGGGCTGATGACCGGCTCCGGCGTCGACGTGCATCAGGCAATGATTGCAACTCAGAAGGCAAACATGGCCTTTGAGCTGGCGCTCGCGGTGCGCAACAAGGCTGTTCAGGCCTATCAGCAAGTCATCGGGATGCAATTTTAGCGGAACACGCAGGCGGATATGAGGCTGCGGCGAGGTATTTACGTGCCGCGAGTAACTGATGACAAACTAATGTTCACTGAAAACGGCAGGACACAAAGACCATGGCCACCGGAACACAGTTGGAGAAGAGCACGCCGTTGATGCTCGGGCAACCCCAGTTGACCGACCGGCTGGCAGGTCTTTGGGGCCGAGCGAAGGTCAGCTGGGCCGGGATGCAGCCGGCTCAGCGTGGCTGGATGCTGGTGGCGGCTATGCTGTTAGTGGCGTTGGTTGGAGGCCTGTTCTGGTACGGTCTGCGGACTGACTGGCGCATCCTTTACGCCGATATGGACCCGGATGATGTTCGACAGGCCAGTCAGACTCTTTTGCAGGCGCAGATTCCCTTTGAGCCCTTCGCCAACGGCGTAGGCATTATGGTGCCTGTCGCGCAACTGGACAAGGCGCGACTGTTGACCGCAGCCAAGGGCCTGAAGAGCGGGCGGCTGGGCTTTGAGATCTTCGACAAGCCCAACTGGGTGGGATCAGAATTCGACGAACAGGTCAACTATCAGCGCGCGCTGGAAGGGGAACTGGAGCACACCGTTGGCTCGCTCTCTGACATTGAATCGGCGCGCGTTCATCTGGTGATGCCCCATGAGTCTCTCTTTCGCGAGGTGGAGCGGCCGGCCAAGGCTTCGGTGGTGCTCAAGCTGCGCCATCGTTCTCTGGCTGACAGTGAACCGGAGGCGATTCGCAACCTTGTAGCCTCGGCCGTCGACGGGCTGACGCCGGATCGCGTGGTGCTGGTTGATGCAGCCGGTAACCTGCCGCTGGGGCCCAAAACGGCCGAAGCAATGCAACTAAGCGCCGAGCAGGCGCTGGAAGAAAAACTGATTGCGACTCTCGAACCGGTCACCGGCGCGGGCAACGTGCGCGCCTCGGTGACACTGGACTATGATCCGGCGGCAACCGATGAGACCGAGGAAAGCTATGATCCGGATCAAACAGTGACCCTGTCTATGCAGCGCACCGAACAGTCCTCCGGCGCGCAACCGGTAGCTGCCGGCATTCCCGGTACCGCATCGAACGCGCCCAACTCGCAGGCTCTGCCCGTTTATCCGCAGCAGACCAGCGGGACACAGAGCGCCAAGAGCGAGTCCGGAACCTACGGTGCATCGAAGACGGTTCGGCATGTGGTTGAAGGCCCGGGAAGAGTGCGGCGTCTGACTGCGGCTATCGTGGTAAACGACCGGCTGCTTGAGCCAGCGTCCCAGGGCAAGGCGGCGCAATGGCAGTCTCGTTCGGCAGACGAGTTGCGCAACCTGACCGCGCTGGCGCAGGCCGCGGTAGGCTTCGACCTGGCGCGCGGCGATATGCTGCAAGTCGAGGATTTGGCCTTCGAGGAAAACCGTTTGCAGCAGCCCGTATCGCTGCCCAGGCAACTGCTGGACACGGCCGAAGGCTCACCGGTTTTAATCAAGTACGCTGCAATTCTGTCGGGCATCCTGGTCGTCGTGGCCTTTGGGGTGCGTCCTGCTCTGCGCCATGCCCGGTTCGCGTCTGGTGCGGCAGTCAAATCAGGTGTCCGGGATCTGCCGGGCCATGCCGAGGTAGCCGAGGCACGCGCATTTCGCCCGCCTGATCCAGTCGAGGTGGACCCCGAGCGGCTCAGAGCCCAGGAGATCTTCGAGCAGGTGACCGGCCACCTCAAGCGCGAGCCAACGCAAAGTTCCCGGCTACTTCAGAGCTGGATTCACTCCGACTAAAAGACTACGAGTTGCGCGATAGAGGGAAAGGGCCGAGATTTTGTCTGAGCAGGGAAGCCAAAGCGGAGCAATACGGCGCCAACAGTCGGCGAACATGAGTGGCGTGCGCAAAGCGGCTGTTCTGCTGGTAGCGGTGGGCGAGGAGTCGGCCAAGGAGATTCTGCGCGCCTTGCCTGAAGCGGACGTGCAGCGGCTCACCGAGGAACTGGCCGAACTGCGCGGCATTACACCTGAAGTCTCTGCCGGGATACTGGAGGAGTTCTGGAGACTCCTCGAAACCCAGAATTTCATGACCCACGGCGGGTTTGACTACGCCAGCCGTCTGCTGATGGAGACATTCGGCAAGGAGCGCGCCGACGATCTGCTGATGCTGGTGCGGCGCTCGCAGGAGGCGGCCCAGGGGAATCTGGCCAAGCTGCAGCGCACAGACCCGCAGCAATTGGGCAAGTTGCTTGACGGCGAGCATCCGCAGACCATCGCTCTGGTGCTGGCTCACCTCGATCCGCGCCGCGCCTCAATGGTGCTTGACAGTCTGAGCGAGGATCACAAAGTCCTCTCCATTCAGCGGCTGGCCGAGATGCGCCAGTTTTCGCCCGAAATGGCGCAGAAGGTGGCTCACATTCTTCACCGTCGCCTGGAGAACGTTGGTGACACCGCGCGCAAGAGTTATTCCGGCTTTAAGGCGGTCGCCGATTTGCTGAACCGGCTCAATGCCGAGGAGTCGAAGAAGATACTCGAGACCATCGAGGATGGCCAGCCGGAGTTGGCTCTCTCCATTCGCAACCTGATGTTTACCTTTGAGGACCTGGTGACGGTGCCGCCCGCCACCATCCGCGAGATTGTCTCCGGCGTGGACAAGCGCCAGTTGGCACTCGCCTTGCGCGGCGCTAAAGATGATCTGCGCGCCCAGATATTCAAATCGATGAGCTCGCGGGCCGTCGAGATGCTGAAAGAAGACATGGAGGTTCTCGGTCCGGTGCGCTCCCGCGAGGTAGCGCAGGCTCAACAGGAGATTCTCAACCTGGCAAGGCGTCTCGAAGCCGAGGGCAAGGTCATTCTCAAACTGGAGACCGGCGACGAGATGCTGGCGTAACAGGGCTCAGGGAACAGGGATCAAGGGTTACAGATCGGAAGCCAGAGAGCATGGTTCAGAAAGTACGAGGCAGGGATAATGGGCAGGGAAGCTGGGCTTCTTTGGTCGGATAAGCCGGTCATCGATAAAAACTGACCCCCGATCCCCGACCCCTGTCCACTTAAGGAGGAACTCCTTGCAACAGGTGGAATTTTTGACGGACGAGGGCGCTTGGGCGCGCATCGAGGTCTTCGATTACTTAGCTGGGCCTGATGCGCCTCCGCTGCCGGAGTGGACCGGGTGGGCCAATGCGAAAGACGCCGCAATGAGCGTGAAGGGGACTGACGCTGCGACGGCCAGGAATGCAGAGACCGAAGCCGTTGAGACTCGGCTGCGCGCAGAGTTTGACACACGGCTCGCCGAAGAGAAACGCCGAGCTTTTGAAGCGGGGCGTGAGCAGGGCCGTCAGACGGAGCGTGAGGGACAGACTGGCTCAGAGGCAGCGAGCCAGCTGCAACGGGCACAACAAGTCGCCGAACTCATCGGAAACTTTACCGAGGAGCGAGACCGTTATATGGGCGCGGTCGAGCACGAGGTCGTAAGATTGGCGCTGGCTGTCGCAGCTCGCATTCTGCGCCGTGAGGCGCAGATGGATCCGTTACTACTGACCGGGGCCGTCAGAGTGGCGTTGGGGCAACTCTCCGGATCGACCCAGGCGCGGTTGCGCGTGCCTGAGGCAGAGCTGGACTTATGGCGCGAGGCTATCGCCCTTGTGCCCAATCTCGCCGTTAGGCCGCTCATTAGTGCCGGCGAAGGAATGCGTTTGGGCGAATGCGTAATTGAGACCGAGCTGGGCTCGGTGGATTTGGGGATTCGCTCTCAGTTGGGAGAGATTGAGCGGGGCTTCTTTGACCGCGCAGGCGGCGTCGGCTCTGCCCATTCAAGTTCCGGCGCTGCCGAGCCCGCTTTGGCCACCGCCGGCACATGCGCGGAGAGTCGCGCATGAGCCCAATACTGGACCGTTATTTTGACCGGCTTGAGCGCGGCCAGCCCTGGCGCTGGCGTGGACAGGTCCTGGAATCGGTGGGCCAGACGATCGAGTCGGCGGGGCCGCTAGCATCGGTTGGTGAGTGCTGCGAGATTCATGACCAGTTGGGCCGCGTCCACCTCGCCGAAGTGATTGGATTCCGCGGCGCCAACGTGCTGTCGATGCCGGTCGAGAGCACCGAGGGCATCCGCTACGGAAATCGTGTCGAGGCCATGAATGTTCACTCCGAAATCGAGGTGGGGCCGGCTCTGATGGGCAGGGTGCTGAATGCGTTGGGTGAACCTATCGATGAAGGCCGCCCGCCAGCTGTCTCCCGGTCACTGCCTTTGGAGGGAGTAGTGAGGCCGCCGCTGGACCGCGCACCGATCCGCACACCGCTGGGCACAGGGATTCGCGTTATCGACGCGCTTCTGACGGTAGGCCGCGGGCAGCGGGTGGGCATCTTCGGCGGCTCGGGCGTGGGCAAAAGCACGCTGATCGGCATGATGACCCGCAACACCGAGGCGGATGTGACAGTTGTGGGCTTGGTCGGCGAGCGGGGCCGAGAGGTGGGCGAGTTTCTAGAGGATTCCCTGGGTGGCGAAGGCCGCGCGCGCTCAGTGGTGGTGGTTTCGACCTCTGATCAATCTCCGCTGATGCGCATCAGAGCGGCTTTGTCGGCCACCACCATCGCCGAATTCTTTGCCGCTCAGGGCAAGCATGTGCTGCTGGTGTTGGATTCACTCACGCGCTTTGCGATGGCGGCCCGCGAGATTGGTCTGGCTGCCGGAGAACCTCCCACTGCCAAAGGGTACACGCCTTCGGTCTTCAGCCGCCTCGCCCGGCTAATCGAGCGCGCCGGGCAATTCCGGGTTGGCTCGATTACCGCCTTTTATACCGTGTTGATGGAAGGCGATGACCAACAGGACCCATTGGTGGACGCGGTCCGGTCACTGCTCGACGGCCATGTGGTGCTTTCGCGTGTGTTGGCTGCGGAAGGTTGGTATCCGCCTATCGAGGTGCTGGACTCGATAAGCCGGCTGATGCCGGTTGTCACCCAGACCGAGCATCGTGAGCATGCCGCGCTCATTCGCAAACTGATGGCCGTTTATGCGCGCAGCGAAGACCTGGTGCGCATCGGAGCCTACAAGCAGGGCACTGATTCTGATCTGGACCGCGCGATGCTCGCCCGTGGAGCGATGCGGGCATTCATGACTCAGGAATCGCGCGAGCAGGTCCGCTTTGCAGAGTGCGTACGCCGGCTGGCCCAGCTAGCCGGGGAAGTGTGAGTTATGGCAGTTTCGCGCGCGTTGCGCCGCTTGCTGCGCATCCGGGATCTTCAAGAGGAACAGAGCCGGCTGGTTTTGGAGTCCGTACAGGGCGAATTGCATCGTCTGGAGAACGCCATGGCGGCAACCCTCGCGCGTGATCGCCAAGGTCGAAGCCTGGTTCAGGCCAGCGCGCGGACCGGCGAATTGCCCGACCGGCTTGTTGGCCTCGAGGAGACGCGTGTGGCCAGTCTTCATGCTGCCGCGCTCGCGCCTAGGATCGATGCCACTGGAGAAGAGGTCGCGGGCCTGCGCAAGGATTTTCTCTTCAGGAGGGTGGAGCGCCGCCAGGCTGAGACCCTGATTCAGGAGACCGAAGCGCGGGAAGCAGTCGAAAACGGCCGGCGCAGCCAGCAGGCGCTCGACGACTGGTACGGTTCGCGGCCGCGGGGTAATGGTGGTGGGGCACGAGCCGATGACGAGCCAGTTACGCTCCACGCCACAGAGCTAGTTTCTCATGCGAATGACACCTCCGAAGAGACCATCGACAGAGATGCGTGCGTTGCGGGGAAATCTTGAAGGAAAACCCATACAGAGTGGGCCTTCACTTCCTCAAAAAGGATTGTCGGTTCCGTTTCTGATAACGCTCTAACCCACTGTCGGTGCTTTTGGCACGACCCCTGCTTTACCTTCAGTATGACCGTTGCAGTCGCCATCGAGATTCGATCGGGAGGGACTCTCGCGCCGGGCCTGAACAAGGTGCAGGGCTCTGGGCAGGATGCTGTGGCGAATCAAAGTTTCTCTCAGCCGATTGCGTCTGGCACTGAGACCTTCCGCATTGGCTGGCAATCGCTGCTGGCCTCACTCCGATCTGACGCGGAAGATTTTAGCGAGACCGCGGCCGCGGAGAACCAAGGGGCTCCTTCCGTCACGCCGGAGCTGGTAGATGCCGCAGGAGAATCCCCCGCAGCCACTTTGCCATCGAATGTCGGTGTGGCTTTGCGCACGAGGCAAGAATCAGAGAAGGGAACTGGGCCAGCGTGCGCGGGGTTGAAGTTGTCTCAGACTGACGCCCGCGCGGTGTCCTCCGCAGTCCGATCCGCTACATCCCTAAAAAGAATTGCCATCAGCAACACAGAAGTGCGAAAAACGACCGTCAATCTGGAGCCCGAATCTGCTATCGGCTCGAGGTGGGCCCATTCAGCCAAGACTACCGAGTCGGAGGTGACCACAGCCGGAGCGTTGCCAGAGCCGGTCACGGCGATTGTCGCGACGACCCCACAAGCTGTCATCGTGACCAACCCCGTTACCCATGACACAGCCGCGCTGACCCAACCCTCCTTGGAGGAGGCACAGACGGATATATTGCGTAATCTGTTTGTCAATTCATCAACCGGGCTTGCTGCAGACAACTTCAGTTTGCACTCGCCCGATCTGGATTCGGTTGGCAGAACGGCAAGCGCATCCGCGCAGAATGCGGTCAGCGGTACAGAAACATCAACTGCGGCCATAGAAGCAGTTCGGCCGGTCGGGCCGCAAGCCGAGGGTGGAAACGCACACGTTGCGACCGGAATCCCGACTCAAGCCGCAGCGCCGAATCTGGCGAAAGAACAAGCATCGAGCGAGACCCAGCCTCTCACTTCTAGTGCCGACCTTATGAAGCCTCTTTCGACCAGTCAAGTCCTGCCTCTGACGCAGGCACTGGACCAAAGTGAGGTTCAGATACAACTTGGAGCGAAGGCATTTCCAGTTGCGCAGGACAGCGGCGAATTGAAGCCTCTGCCAATACCACCCAATGTCGTCTCATCCGGCCAGCCCTTGGCCGTGTCCCCAATTCAGGGTAAGAATGGTCCAGTCAGCGAGAAAAAACTCTCGGCCTCTGATTCGCTGCAGCTGACGCGTGAAACTGGGAAATCTGATTCTGTTCAGCATGAAAATCACATCACGCAAGGGCAGCCCTCTGGCCCCGACGCGGATACATCCGCCTTGGTGCGCGCCGTCGCTGGCGCCGGAGGAACTACAGACGCGCCCGCAGGGTTGGCGCCTCGCACGCCCGCTGCGACAAGCGTGCCAGAATCCCGCGAAGCCTTCACAACTCTCGATGCAGAAGGAGCAGCAGGGAGGCCAACGTGGATTCATGCCGGCGCGCAACGCGCCGAAGCTGGTTTTCACGACCCCGCACTGGGATGGGTAGGCGTCCGAGCGGATACGAGTGGTGGTGGCGTTCATGCCGAACTCGTCTCCGGTTCTGCCGATGCAGCCCAGACGCTGGGCGGCCACCTGGCTGGCTTGAGCGCCTATCTTGCCGAAAACCACACGCCGGTAGAAACGCTTACGCTGTCTTCTTCCGGAAGCGGGTGGACAGCGCCGGGCAACGGACACGGATCTGGAGATGGGATGCAGCAAGGGGCAGGACACCAAACCAGGGAGGAAACAACGCAACGCGCAGATTCCCGAGCGCACTCCGGTTCGTCAACAGCACCGGAGTTGTCCGTATGGTCTGTTGACCGGGACGGAAGCGCACGAACAGCAAGGCAAGACGGAAATCATATTTCGGTGATGGCCTGACGGGCCACTTCGGGGATGGATTAAATGGCAGAACCCAGGAAACTGAAGGGCGGAAACGCGACAAACCGATCGCAGAAAAACGCGATGCAGAACAGGAATGATTAAGGAGACAAAATGGCAGCGGCAATCTTGAATCACCATATGACAGCGGCACAGGCTCTCTCAGCGAAAGCCGCAGCGCCAGCAACAGCGGCCGCAAACACCTCTCCCGCAGGGGCAAATGCAACCAGCAATGCGAGCGGCAGCGCGAGCACAGCAAGCAGCGACTCAGCCACCATCTCAGCCAACGATTTTCTAACCCTTTTGGTGACTGAGATGCAGAATCAGGATCCAACCGCTGACACCGACCCCAACGAGTACATCAATCAGCTGGTGAATGTAAACAGCCTGGAGCAACTGATATCAATCAACCAGACGTTAACGACGGATCTCGGCAGTTCCACTTCTGCAGCTAGTGGCGCTACTGCCTCCGCTCAAGCCAGTCGCGCACAAGCACAAGCTCAACCGTCATCGACCAGCACAGGAACTAACCTTCCGGGCGCCCTGAATACAGCAGCGGCGCAACTGGCTCCCGGCAATCTCGGCGTTCCCTCGCCCAATTCCGCGGCCCAAAGCGTAGCTCAGGCCCTCAGCGGCCGGCAACGCATGCAGTAGCGATTCCGCGGATCTGCAGCGGTCCGCAAAGCGATGTTTACCGGCCGACCACTAAGGCCCGCACCAACCGCAGATGCACTCGAGAGGAGATTCACGATGCCCAACTTTGACATTCCGCTCAGCGGACTAAACGCCGATTCGACGGCGTTGAACACCATTGCAAATAACCTGTCCAACATGAACACCACCGCCTTCAAGGTGCAGACGACAAACTTCAGCGACCTGTTTTATCAACAGGTAGGCACGGCCGGCTCGGGAGATGAGATTCAGCAGGGAACTGGTGTACAGGTGGCCTCGAACAGCACCGACTTTACCGGCGGCACGAACGCTTCGACGGGCGTCTCGACTGATGCTGCGATAAATGGCACGGGTTTCTTCGTCCTGGACGGCGGGGGCGGCAGCCAACTCTATTCGCGCGACGGAAACTTTCAGCTGAGTTCTAATGGAACGTTGGAGTCTACCGCCGGCCAGCCGGTCTTGGGATATTCCGCGACGAACGGCGTGATCAACGCCAACGGCGCCTTGAGCGCGATCGTGATTCCAACCGGGCAGGTGATGCCGCCTGAGGCGACGACAACTTTCAGCATGACGCAAAATCTCGATTCTGCGTCCCCTGTTGGTGCCACAGCTTCCGGTCCGGTCACTGTCTATGACTCGCTGGGCAGTAGTTATGTTGCCACGGTGAACTACACCAAGACGGGAACCAACGCCTGGTCTTACAACATCTCCATGCCTGATACGCTGACGCAGGGTTCAGTGACAGCGAACGGAATCACAACAGTCAACTATGATTTTGGGGCGAGCGGTGGCAAACTGGCCACAGTAGATCCAGGAACAAACTTGACGATTACCGCGCCGGCCACAGCGGGCGGAACGGCAACCACCGCGCTGCCGATATTCACCGGCTCCCCGGAGACGGTCGCTGACTATGTGACAGATCTGAATACTGCTTTGGGCGCTGCCGGCATCACTGTTGGCGCGGGCGGTGTAACGGTCTCTTCCACTGCTGCCGGCGTGCTGACGATCTCCGGCGCGAGTATCTCCACGAGCGGAAGTGTAATTCAGGATCCGGTGGGCGCCAACACTGCGGGAACGCTGACCTTCAATTCTAGTGGCAACCTCGTTAACCCAGCCGGGGATGTGAGCGGCATCAGCTTCGCAGGGCTCTCCGATGGAGCAGCAACCATGAACATGACTTGGGATTTGCTGGGAGCCGCTGGCACCGGGAACATCAGTCAGACCGCTGCAGCGAATTCAACCTCGTCTCCCAGCCAGGACGGATATTCAAGTGGGGAGTATGAGAGTTTTGCCATCGGCTCCAACGGCACCATTTCGGCAACTTACTCGAATGGTCAGAGCCAGAACGTGGGACAAATAGCGCTTGCCACGGTAAGCAACGTGCAGGGACTATCCGACGTAGGCTCGACCGAGTACCAGACTACCGCTGCCTCAGGGCAAGCCTCAGTTGGCGTGGCCGGCACGGGTGGCCTCGGCACGCTTCAGGGAAGTTCTTTGGAGGCCTCCAACGTCAACATTTCCGCCGAGTTCTCCGACCTGATTGTTGCGCAGCGCGCCTTTGAGGCTAACTCAAAGGCGGTAACCACCTTCGACTCCATCACGCAGGAAACCATCAGCATGATCCACTAAGTCTCCCGTGTGTGCAGAGCCGCCGATACGCAAAATCGAGGACGCTGAAGCAAGAAACTGCTCAACTGGAGGGATGAGAGCGCTAGGTTTGCTGTTCACTGACCGTACAAGTCGTCCGATGCGGCGCGCCAATATTCGCCTCCTCGGCTGATAGAAAGAGCCCCAGCTCCATGAATAGTAATCGGAGGTGGGGTTCTTTTTCGGTCTTAATCGAGCAAGATTCTGAAACAAATGACTGTCTGATGCCAGCTGGCAACGGTAAACTGAAACAGCTCTCCGGAGCGTGCATGAAAGAGATATGTCAGTTGCCTCATCGGCGATGGAATCCCCTCAGGCAGTCATGGGTTCTAGTATCGCCGCACCGCACTCAACGTCCATGGCAAGGTGAGGTGGGACAGAAGGCCGCGCCCTCGGGGGTCGCTTACGATCCCCAGTGCTATCTGTGTCCCGGCAACCAACGGGCAGGCGGAGCCGCAAATCCCGCGTATGAAAGCGTCTTTTCGTTTGTCAATGATTATGCCGCCCTGCTACCTGATTCTCCGTCCGAATTCGAGCTGGCGGCCTCGTCGCTTTTGGTGGCCGGGTCCGCTCGCGGCCTGTGCAAGGTGCTCTGCTTTCATCCCAACCACAGCCTGACACTGGCCAGCATGACGCGCACCCAGATTCGCCGTGTGGTGGATGCATGGACAAAGGAATACAAGGAACTTGCAAGACTGGATTGGATCGAATACGTGCAGATTTTTGAGAATCGCGGGGCCATGATGGGCGCCAGCAACCCGCATCCTCATTGCCAGATCTGGGCCACCGGCTTTGTGCCGGACGAGCCGGCAGCCGAAACCAAAGCCCAGCGCGAACATCTGGCTCGCACTGGCCACTGTCTGCTCTGCGATTACCTGACTGCCGAGAAAGCTGCAGAGGAACGGATCGTTTTTGAAAATGAGCATTTTGTGGCCCTCGTCCCATGGTGGGCAACCTGGCCTTTCGAGGTGCTGCTGCTCTCTCGCCGTCATCTGGGAGCGTTGCCAAACTTCAACGACGATGAGCGAGATGGCTTAGCCGACGCCCTGAAGCGACTGACCACCCGTTTCGATAATCTTTTTCAAACCAGCTTTCCTTACACGATGGGCTTCCATCAGAGTCCCGTTGACGAGACGGACTATCCCGAATGGCACTTCCACGCCCACTTCTATCCTCCGTTGCTGCGCTCTGCCACAGTCAGAAAATTCATGGTGGGCTTTGAGATGCTCGGCATGCCGCAGCGCGACATCACGCCCGAGGACGCAGCCCGGCAATTGCGCGCCTGTCCGGAAGGGCACTACTCGCTGAAATCTGTTGTTTGTCAACCCATTTAGAGGGTGACCTGTCATGCATGATCCTGCCGTTTTACGTTCTATGCACCTAGCCCGCTTCCAGGCTGCGCCGACCGTCTTTGCCGCGCCGGGCCGCGTCAACCTGATCGGCGAGCACACCGATTATGCCGAGGGCTTTGTGATGCCCGCGGCCATCGACTTCGCAACCCTGGCCGGCATCTCGCCGCGCTCGGACGGCAAGATCGTCGTCTACTCGAAGAATTATGGCGAGGAGCGCGAGTTTGCAGCGGCATCGTTGCCCGTCAGTGCCAGCAAACACTGGAGTGATTACCCGCTCGGTGTGGTCTCGATTTTGGCCGGGGAAGGCCATCGGATTCCCGGCTTCAGCCTGAGTCTGTGGGGCGATGTTCCGCTGGGATCAGGGCTATCAAGTTCAGCCGCTGTTGAGGTGGCGACGGCGCTGGCCGTTCTCTCCATTATTGGCGCCAGCTATCCGGGCCCCGTGATGGCGCGGCTTTGCCAGCGTGCCGAAAACGAATTTGTGGGCGCCAGTTGCGGCATCATGGACCAGTTCATCTCCGCCAACGGCAAGGAGAACCACGCCCTGCTGCTGGATTGCCGCGATTTGAGCTTTAAGCTGGCGCCGATTCCGACCCATGTTGCGCTGGTGATTGCCAACACTATGGTGAAACACTCCGTTGCCGGCGGCGACTACACCACGCGCCGCGCTGAGGTGGAAGCGGCCTGCGCCGTGATCGCCCGTCACCGGCCCCAGGTTCGCTTCCTGCGCGATGCGACGGTTGGGGATCTGGAAAAGTGGGGCCACGAGATGACGCCCAATTCGCTCAAGCGCGCTCGCCACGTGGTGACGGAAAATCTGCGCACTCAGGCTGCCGCTGAGGCTTTGGCTGCCAATGACCTCGTCGAACTGGGTCGCCTGATGGCCGAGGCGCACCGGAGTTACAGCCAGGATTTCGAGGGCAGTTGCGCCGAGGCCGACGCCATGGAGGAGTTGGCGCGGCAGCTGCCGGGGATAATTGGCGCGCGGCTCACCGGCGGAGGCTTTGGCGGCTGCACCATCAACCTGGTGGAGCAGAGCCAGGCTGCCGCGTTTGCCAAGGCGCTGGCTAGCAGCTATGCAGCTCGAACCGGCATTGAGCCGCAGATTCACATCTGCCACGCCTCGGGAGGCGCTCACCAGGTGTCGTAACTTTGTGACCTTCTCATTGCGGCTCCAAACCATCAGCGGCAAAGCCCAGGGGAAAACAGAGAAGACCAGGCAGTTCTTTCAACAGAAAGCGGGAAGAGAATTATGGTTACGCAATCCAAACAGCCAGCGGCCTCAAGCGCGCCCAACTACATTGTTCCGTTTATCACGGTTACTGTTCTCTTTGGCATTTTTGGGTTTCTGACCAACCTGAACAGCAATCTCTCTCCCAAACTGGAAGACATCTTCAACCTGAACCACATGTGGTCCAACTTTGTGACGACCTCGTGGTTTTTAGCCTACCTGGTCTTCTCTGTGCCCAGCGGCAAGCTGATTGAGAAGATTGGTTACAAGCGCACCATGGTGACTTCGCTGTTCATCATGGTGATCGGCGCCCTGCTGTTCATCCCGGCGGCGGCGATGCTCAGCTTCCCATTCTTTCTGACCGCCAGCTTTGTCCTGGCCACGGGCGTCTGCGTTTTGCAGACCTCGGCCAATCCCTACGTCTCGATTCTTGGACCGGAAAGCACCGCTCCGGCTCGCCTGACGCTGGCGCAGGCATTCAACTCGCTTGGTTCCGCTTTGGCGCCGCTGGTGGTGGGCTACTTTATTCTTACCGACACCAGGATCACGGACAAGAAAGCGATTGCGCACACCGTGCAAGGGCCTTACATCGCCATCGCAGTCGCGTTGTTCGTGCTCGGCTTTGCTGTGATGTTCATGCATTTGCCGGCGGTCACGCGGAGCGAGTCGTACCGCCCGGGCGACGACAGCACCGCACATTCGGGCCGCAGCATCTGGCGCTACAAGCATACGGTTCTGAGCATGGTGGGCATCTTTTTCTATGTTGGCGTCGAAATCGCGCTGGCGGCTAACGCCATCAAGTTCTTCCTGGCCCAGGGTGTGGAACAGGAAGTTGCAGTCTCGCAATTTGTTGCTTCTCATGAATGGTTGGGAGGTTATCTCAGCCTCAAACTGGCAAGCTTGACCGCTACGAATGTGGCGGGAATTCTGGCTTCGTTCTATATGTTTGCCATCATGATCGGACGCTTTGCCGGCACATGGGCGATGAAGGCCGTCAAGGCCGAGAAGCTGCTGGCGGGTCTGGGTTTCTTTGGCGTAGCACTGATGTTAGTGGCCATGGGAACCACCGGATCGATCGCCGTCTGGAGCCTGATTTTCTGCGGTCTGGCGAACTCCATCATGTATCCGACCATCTTCGCGCTGGGCATCGCCGAACTGGGACCGCTGACCAGTAAAGGCTCTGGCGTCATCACGATCGGCAATGTGGGCGGGGCCGTGATTCCGCCGCTCTTCGGCGCGTTGGCCGTCGCCATTGGCTATCAGCACGCCTTCATTCTGCCGATCGTCTGCTACTTCTACGTCGCTTATTACGGCTTGTCAGGATACAAGCCCACGCGCGCAGTCAAGGCGTAGCCGGGGAGGTCTGCTCGTCCTTGGACCTTGCGGATTGCTCAAGATCTTTGGCCGCTATGCATCTCGATGAACAGGCCCTTAGCTTCGGCCAGCGCGTGGCCTCTTGCGTCGATAATCCGTGCCTCGCTCCAATGTTTGCGGCCCTCGCTCCGAACCAGGCGGCCCTCCACGCGAATCGGCGATTCAGAATGTACAGGGCGAAGATAGTTGACCTCCATCTGGCGGGTCATTGCAGTCAGTCCCTGCGCCCGCAATGACTTGCTCATCGCCTCATCAAGCAGAGTGGCGATAATGCCACCATGCAGGTAACCGATCGGGCCTTCGAAGCGATCCGGAATCGTTGGCAAGCAAACCACTCGTCCATCTTCGGCAACCAGGAAATCCAGATGCAAGCCACTCGCATTAGCCGGCCCGCAACCAAAGCAACAATTCTGCGCCTTGTGCGCAATGGGGGTTAACTTCTCTGAAGGCAAATCCATGGTTCCAGCATAACGGAGGCATCAGACTCAATAGAGCGCATACAGAATTTGTCGATTTTTGCGCAGTCTTTCTCAACCTCTTTGCATCGAACCACCTGGAGGTTATTCCAAAATGATGGACCGCAGGACTGCATTGAAACACCTAGGCGGCGTAACCGGCGCGCTGCTGTTGACCGACACTCTGACTGCTCAGGCCCTCCCCGGCGTCCAGTCAGCCTCTTCAGCCCCACCGCCAACCGGCCCCTTCACGCTGCCACCGCTGCCTTACGCATACGACGCGTTGGAGCCCAGCTTCGACGCGGAGACCATGCATCTGCACCACGACAAGCACCACCAGGCCTACGTGAACAACCTGAACGCTGCCGTGGCTGCGCATCCTGAATTGGCTGGCAAAACCGTAGACGAACTGGTCGCGAACCTGGGCGCCCTGCCTGAATCCGCCCGCACCGCCGTACGCAACAACGGCGGAGGCCACGCCAACCATTCATTCTGGTGGCCGACGCTGGGCAAGCCTGGATCGGCAACCGCGCCCGCCGGCGAACTGGCCAGGGCCATCGATTTGAAGTTTGGCTCGCACTCGGCCTTCCAGGACAAGCTGACCGTTGCCGCTCTCAGCGTGTTCGGCAGCGGCTGGGCCTGGTTGGTCAAGCTGCCTGACGGGACCGTGGCAATAGAAACCACGCCCAATCAGGACAGTCCTCTGACCGAGGGTCACAAGCCTGTGCTGACTGTGGATGTTTGGGAGCATGCCTACTACCTGAAGTACCAGAACAGGCGCGTCGAGTACGTGAAGGCCTTCTATCAGGTGCTCAACTGGGACTATGTGAGTGGGCAATTTGCTCAGAAGGCTTAGGGAGATAGTGGCCTGGGTGGTAAGAGGGAAGGTCTCTTGGACGCTTGTGTGCGTGGGATTGGCGATTAGCCTGGGCGTTGGCGGCTGCCGCGCAAAGCCAGCACTCACCCCGCAAGAGATGGAAGGGAAGCACCTTTACCAGATGCGCTGCGCCCATTGCCACGAAGACAACGACCAGGCACTCAGGAAGATTCCTCCTGACCTGCACAGCATCTTCGAACGCCAGACCCTCCTCAACGGCGCCCCAAGTTCGGATGCGGTAGTACGGCAGATTGTGCTCGCAGGGAGGGGAACGATGCCCGCCTTTGCAGGCCGATTCACGGATGAGCAGATGGCAGCGCTCCTGGCTTACCTGCACACCGGGCTGCTTTGAGGCCCGCCCCAACCCGCATGAGCAGCTCAAAAATGCGCTGGCTGTGGGCTGACGGAGAAAGTCAGCCCACAGCCGAAACGCCACTACCATTGCGAATCGTTGAGGCTACCACCCCAGACCGGCAGCCATGGTCTTGACCATGGTCCCGTTGGCATCATCGTCCTTCAGAGCCCAGACATAGGCGCCTCCGAGGCCGCCCGGAACCTTGACGTCCACATAGAGCATCTTGAGGAATGCCGTGTCGGGATCATCGTAGGTGTAGAAGGTATCTGAATCCGGGTTGTAGAGCGAAACAGCAACCCTTTGGCGATCGAACCAGTTGCTGTAGCCGTTCGCTGACAATTTGGCAAGAGTCGAATAGGTTGCGATTCCGGGAGTCAACAGAACGTCGCACCCCGGAGTGTTGCCGCTCAGGTCTGTGCATAGCCCTTGCCCATTGGCCAAGGGTACTGGAGACGGTCCCGTTGAGTCTTGATACAGGCCATGATTTACGTCGGGAACGCCGGTCCATCCTGCGCCGTAGAGCGGCACTCCCATGGTGTACTTGTGGGGTGGAACCCCGGCTTTGAGATAGGCATTTACGGTGGAATCGATGTCAAGACCTTGCCCATACAAGGGATCTTGCCGGTCGTCGAAGAGCGGAGATGCGTCATTGGTTTGCGTATCCCACGATCCGGCGTAGTTGTAGCCGTCGATAGTGATGAAGTCCACCTGCTCGGCAGCCTTTTTCAGATCGATGTTCACATAGTTCTGCGCGCCCGCGGGTCCGTCGAACGAGAGAATATAGCGCTTGCCTGTTGTTTCACTCAATGCATCCAGTTGGGTGCGGAACTCCTTGAGCAGTGCGGTGAAATTCTGCGTGTCCGCCGCCATTGGAAACTCCCAGTCGATGTTGAAGCCGTCAAAGAGGCCTGGCGCAGTTACGCCGGGGGCGATGTTTCCCTGGATGAACATGTTGATGCACGAGAACGCGAGCGCCTGGCGGCCGGCCTCCGTACTCGATGCGCTCGCGAAGGCCGCAACATTAGTGGCGGATGCGCCGCCCATGGAAATCAAAACCTTCAGGTGCGGATGCAGTTGCTTGAGCTGTTGAATTGCGGCGAAGTTTCCATAGAGCGGTCCCGGATAAGGAGTCCCGCTTACGCTGGGAAGGTACGGAGTCTGATAATCCGCCCAGCTATCGGCGATAGCACAACCTGGCGCCGGAGTCGTGGTTACGTTGGCAAAGGCATAAATGAGGTGAGTCAGCTTGTCGGCGACCCCATTCTGTTGGAGGTTGGCAATGTTATAGCCGGCATAATAGATACTCCACTCCTCGAAGTATCCGCCAAGTATCTTACCCTGCTGGCCGATTTGGCCAAACGAGGGGTAGGTGCATACCAGCAATACGATGAGACTCGTCAAAACCGCTTGAAGCGAGCTCAGCATTGGTCGTTTGAACATGGGGAACCCTCCTTGACGAACAATTACAGATTGGCGAAGTATAGAGCAACAATTCCACTCTCGCAATGAGCATATTGTTTATTTATGCGCAAATTATCGTCTAATTTGTGCAGATTTACCCAAAATAGTAGTTCTAATACGTTATCGGGCTTGCAAATGAGCAGGATTCGGAATTCACCTTCTGGATGACCACGTAGAGCGTGATTCCGGTTTCGCCTGCTGATGGACCGTCTGGCACGTCTTGGCGATCGCCACAGCAGCAAGTGTCCGTTTCTGGACGCCAAGACTCCAGAATCGGACATCGCCGCTTCCGTTTTCCGCGCCTCGTCGAATCGATTCAAGCACTTACGTTGCGCGTTCTTGGTACTACACGTGCTAGTTCTCAGCCCAGGACCGTTCCTAGGCTCCAACGCCGTTCCACTCGACCTATTCGCCAAAATGAGGACACTCCCCAATGCAGACTCTGCTTCAGGATCTCCGCTACGGCATTCGGCAACTGATTCGAATTCCCGGCTTCACCCTCATCTCGGTCCTTTCCCTCGCGCTCGGCATCGGCGCCACCACCGCTGTCTTCAGCGTGGTTTGGGGTTTTCTGGTGGATCCTTACCCCTACCAAGGCGCGGACCGGATGGTGCACTTGCGCGAGGATACGGGAAAAGGTGAGCCGAACGGCTTTGGGATAACCGCCGGTCAATGGCAGGAGATTCGCAAGTCGCCGGTCGTGGACGACGCCTTCCTTGCGGACCAGTGGAGTCTGACGGTGACCGGCGCCGATCTGCCCGAGGATGTCCAGGCAGACTACCTCAGTTCGAATGCCTTTGACTACTTTGGCGTGCCGGCCTATCTGGGCCGCGGTCTGCACCCTTCCGACGCGGTCGATGGCCAGGATCCGCAGCCGGTTGCGGTGCTTGGATACAAGTTCTGGCAGAGGCACTATGGATCGGATAAGAGCGTGGTCGGCAAGACGATCCAGCTTGTCCACAAAAACTACACAGTCGTCGGTGTGGCAGCCAAGCGCTTCACTTGGGACGATGCCGATGTCTACCTGCCGAAGAAGATCACGCAGGACGTGGTGCCGGGTTACTATGTAGGTCTTCGCCTCAAACCAGGCGTGACAAAAGCAGCCGCGCAGTCGGTGCTCGATCCGCTGATTCATCAATTCGCGAAAGACACGCCGAAGCACTTTCGTCCGGGCGACTTCCGCCTGGCGCTGAAGGGATTCAACGATGACTTTCTCGAGCGGCTGGGCGGAGTCCCATACCTGTTGTTTGGGGCGGTCTCAATGCTGCTGCTCATAGGCTGCGGAAACGTTTCGATTCTCTTGCTGGCGCGGGCGACCGCGCGCGCGCAAGAGTTTGCGGTGCGTTCGGCGGTGGGCGCCAGCCGTGCAAGGCTCATTCGCCAGTTGCTCACCGAGGCGCTGCTGATCTCTCTCACGGGCGCGGGGCTGGGTGTGCTGATCGCTTACAAAGCGCTCGACTGGATCGTCGACAACCTTCCGCAGTATTCGATTCCTCACGAGGCCGTCTTCCACATCAACCTGCCGGTGCTCATCTTCTCCATCGCCGTGGCCGTTGCGACGGGGGTATTGTTCGGACTGTGGCCGGCTTTACAGGTGTCGAGGCCAAACGTGAGCTCGATCATGCAATTGGGCTCGCGGAAGGTGGCGGGCAGCGTGAGCGGACGCAGGTTCCACGGGGCACTCATCGCCGGGCAACTTGCGCTTACGCTCCTGATGCTTACCACTGCAGGGGCCGCTATCGAGGGATTCCTGCAGTTGCTGCATATTCGCTTGGGCTACGACCCGCACAACATCATGTCGGTGGGGATCCCGGTACATGAGGGTACATACAAGACCTGGGCCGAGCGGTCAGCCTATTTTGAGCAGCTGCGCTCCGCCGTCGCAGAGGTGCCTGGGGTGACGATGTCGGCAATCTCGACCAACGCGACACCACCGTCGAACGGCATGAGCACGAACATGCAGATTCTGGGCGGTCCCTCGGCAAGCGAACAGCCGATTCGGCTGAATCTTGTCAGCCAGGAGTACTTTCCTGCGCTGAAGATAGCCCTGGCCCAGGGACGAATCTGGGACGCGACGGAGAACCACAACGCGGCCACAGTTGCCGTCATCGATCAGGCACTGGCCAGAAAGTACTTTCCCAAGGGCGATGCGATTGGACACTCGATCAAGTTTCCCGACGTGCGTGAAGCGCCGCCGTTCAGTCTGCTCTCGCCCCAGGGGAATGCAAACATGCTGATTGTCGGCGTGATCGTGGACAAACTCAACGACGGACTCGACAAGCCGGTCTTGCCCGAGGCATTTGTGCCGTATACGTACGGTTTGCGCATGGGCACGCAGATCTTGGTGCGCAGTTCGGGGTCGCCGCTCGCGCTGCTGCATTCGGTCAGCGCCAAGGTGAACTCCATCGATCACGACCAACAGACCAACAGCGGGACAGAGGACCTGGAACACTGGATCTCGGACGAGCCGGAATATGCGCGCGGCAAGCTGCTGACGTGGCTCTTTGGAGCCTTTGCCGGGTTGGCGCTTGTCATGTCCGCGGTAGGCCTCTACAGCGTTGTCTCTTACACCGTGGTGCAGAGGACGAACGAGTTTGGCATCCGCATGGCGCTGGGAGCGCCCCGCGCCCATCTGGTTGCAATCGTTTTCTCGTCGATCATGGTGAGTGTGGGTGCGGGGATCGCGATCGGCGTCGCGCTGAGCCTGGCTCTGGGGCAACTGATGGCCCATGCGTCGTGGGCCGCCGACACCCACACATCGACGAGAGAGCCGCTGTTGCTGGCGGCCTCGGCGCTGACTATGATCGCCGTTGCCGCACTAGCAAGCATGCTCCCGGCACGCCGCGCGGCCGAAGTCGACCCCATGATCGCCATTCGCGCCGAATAGCCTCAGCGCAGCACGGTATGCAAGCGGGCCGGGAGAGCGCTCATCTGCCAATTCACGGAAAAGCAGATGGCCGATTTCCTGGCTTACCTACACGCAGCGTCAAGCGATTCTTCATCACGCGGTCATTTATTCACTCTCTCTTAAAGATTCTCAGCACCTCGACAAAGTAACCTTCGTTCATACGAACTGAGTTACTTTGAACCGCTCCTCTCTCTCGACCTAGCTGCGAGAGGAACGAGTTTTTGCCCCCGAGACTGTGTGAAGAGAAGCGGTCTGCTCGGAGCTTGTCTTTAAATCAGCACAGAGCGCGTCACGCATGGATTTGGAGAAGGGTGAGTCAATATGAATGTCCGATGGGGAAGGTGCTTTAACTTCAACAAATGCAAGGAAGCCCAACAGAAACATCCCATCCCGATTCCTCAGAGAGCCCCTTTTGTTTGTCCTGAGTGTGCCGAACCGCTCCAAGATGAACATGCCTTTGCCCCGCGCGAGGCGCCAGCCGCACCCCGCGAGAAGCCGTCGGCAGCGCTTTTCGGTGCAATTGCTGTTTCGATCCTCATTCTTGCCGGGCTTGCAACATGGTGGATCAGGGAGCATGGTGCGAGTGATGCAACGGCGAAGAGAGAACCAATTCTTCGCCTGGCTGGTTCAAACACCATTGGGGACACTCTTGGGCCTGCGCTAGCCGAAGCGTTTTTTATACATCAGGGAGCAACAGAAGTTCACATCCTTCCCGGAGCCAACCCGCTCGTGAAGATTGTCGAGGGTGTGCTGCCCGGCGACACTAAAGCTTCCGCGATTACCATTGCGGCGCATGGTTCTGCGACAGCGTTTACTGCTCTGGCCCAAAACAGTTGCGATATCGGAATGGCTTCGCGCAAGATCAAGCCCGATGAGGCGGCCAGGTTAAAGTCGCTGGGAGATATCTCCTCTTTCACAAACGAACACATCCTGGGTCTTGACGGCATCGCAGTCATTGTCAGCGCTGCCAACCCAGCCGTTCAGTTTGATAAAGACAAGATCATGCGCATCTTCACAGGCGAGATTACTGACTGGTCACAAGTGGGCGCGTACAGAGGAGCGATCAAGATCTACGCGAGAGATGATAAGTCAGGCACATACGACACTTTCAAGAGCCTGGTTCTCGGGGGCAAGCCGCTGGCCGCAGGTGCCCAAAGGATCGAAGACAGCAAAGCGCTCTCTGATGCGGTTGCCGCCGATCCTAACGGCATCGGTTTCATCGGTCTGCCTTACATTCAAAGCGCCAAACCAATAGCTGTCTCGGATAAGGGTACGCTGGCGCTGTTGCCCACCCGGCTCACCGTGGCCACGGAAGACTATCTTCTGTCGAGAAGGCTTTACCTCTACACGCCCGCCAATCCTAACAACAAATACACCCGCTCGTTTGTCGAGTTTGCTCTTTCCAAGAAGGGGCAGGACGTGGTTGCCGCCACAGGTTTTGTCGCCCAGAATGTATCGCAGATTGCACAGACGGCTTCCGCGGATGCTCCGGCGGAGTATAAGTGGCTGACCAAAGAGGCAAATCGCCTCTCTCTCGATTTCCGATTTGCGTCTGGTCAAATCGATTTGGACAACAAGGCAAAGGTCGATTTGGATCGGGTCGTCTCATTGGTTGCGGACCTGAAGGTTCCAGGAGACAAAGTCATGCTTTTTGGATTCTCCGATGGCATCGGCTCGCATGCGAGCAACCAGGCGCTCTCGCTGAGTCGGGCCAAGTCGTTGGAAAGCCAATTCATCCAGAGAGGTATGAGCCCTGCGATTGTCCGTGGTTATGGTTCGGATATGCCCATAGCCTCCGATGAGACTGACGAAGGGCAGGGAAGAAACAGGCGCGTGGAGATTTGGATTCAGAAGTGACTTGGGTCCAGCTCGCGCCGGACGCCTTGGGGCAGGAGATCAGTCGCATTTCTCCGTTCGCGATATACTCAAGACTGCCATGGCAACCGAAAGAACCTTCTATATAGAGACCTTTGGCTGCCAGATGAATGCCCATGACTCGGAAAAAGTCATTGGCACATTGGAGCACGAAGGCTACCGCCAGGTCGAGTCGGAAGAAGATGCCGGCCTGATCCTTTACAACACCTGCTCCATTCGCGACAAGGCGGAGCAGAAGGTCTTTCACCGTCTGGACGAATACAAGCGCCAGCACAGGGAAGGCAAGCGCTTCGGCGTGCTTGGTTGCGTAGCGCAGCAAGAGGGCGAGAGAATTTTCGACCGGGCCCCGTATGTCTCGCTGGTCTCAGGCTCGGCATCTTACCGCAAACTGCCCGAAATGCTTTTGCGCCTTGAAGCCGGTGAGATGCGGATCACTGGTCTCGACGATCGCCAGACCGATCAAACCTTCGAGACCGAGTTCACAGCCCGCAAGAACCCCTATCGCGGCTACGTCACCATCATCGAAGGCTGCGACAAATTTTGCGCATACTGCGTTGTTCCATACACTCGAGGCAAAGAGCGCAGCCGCGGGTCGAATTCAGTGCTGGCCGAGGCACGACGCATCGCCGATCAAGGCTTTACCGAGATTCAACTCCTGGGCCAGAACGTGAACAGCTATCGCGACACAGAAGGGAAGCGAAGCTTCGCGGAATTGCTGGCTGCCGTTGGCGAAATCGAAGGCATCCGGCGCGTGCGTTTTACCACCAGCCATCCGCGCGACTTTACCCGCGACATCGTCGAAGTCATCGACGCGGTCTCCACTCTCTGCGACCACATTCATTTGCCAGTTCAGTCCGGCTCTACCAGGATTCTCAAGGCAATGGCCCGTGAGTACACGCGAGAGTGGTATCTCGAGCGAATTAGCTGGATCAAGGCGGCCCGGCGGCCCATCTCGATTTCAACCGACATCATCGTAGGATTTCCCGGCGAAACCGCAGACGACTTCATCCAGACCATGGACCTTCTGGCCGAAGTCGAGTACGATTGCGTCTTCGGGTTTAAGTACTCTGGCCGGCCAAACACTCCTGCTTTGACCATGATCGATTCCATCCCGGAAGCCGAAAAGGCGGCCCGGCTTCAAGTCGCGCTTGACCGCCAGCGAGAGATTCAGAGAGTCAATTATGCCCGACACCTGGGGCAGATCATGGAGGTTATGGTTGAGGGCTTCAACTCGGCACGCGGACAGGTTATCGGACGTAGTAGCCAGAACAAGCCAGTCAACTTCACCTGCGCCCAGTTAATTGCTCCTGCGCCCGGAAGCTACGTGCAAGTGAAGATTACCTCGACCCACCCCAACAGTCTGGTCGGCGAGGCAGTCTAAGATTGGAGCAAACGAAGGAAGGGGAGCCATGGATATTGAGGTACGAATACGCGGACTGATGATGGACCCGGCCACAAGCATGCCCATCGTTGTGCTTAAGGACGTCGCTTCCGAAACCGTGATGCCCATTTGGGTCGGCATATTCGAGGCCAACGCGATTGCTATCGAGATCGAGAAGGTTGCAGCGCCGCGCCCCATGACCCACGATCTCACGAGAAACCTCATCCGTCACTTGAATGCTACCCTGGAACGTGTTGTTATATCAGAACTTAAAGATGATACGTTCTTCGCGATTCTGTGGCTTCGCCAAGGGGATGAGCCCCTGGCGCTAGATGCTAGGCCCTCAGACGCCCTCGCTTTGGCCCTGCGCGCGGATTGCCCAATCTACGTGACAGAAGAAGTGATGCAGATGGCCAGGCTGAATACCTCGGGCCCCGCTGAAGGCCCGACGGCAGAGCAGTTGCGCGGTTGGCTTGAAGGTTTGAACGACGAAGACCTGGGCCGTTACAAAATGTAGTTGGTCAACGTCAGGGCAGGAATAGGCCTAGAGTCACCACCATTCTGCACATTTCGAAGCAAAGGAACACGGAATTACATTTTTGTTCTCAGAGAGTTAAGTGCACATTCATCCGCCTCGATGCGAGTATACAGAATATACGTTATCAGACGTTATAGACATAAAGCATTACCCCACCACCAGGCTCCTACGCTGCCCACAATGACCCTATTGTCAGACCTCACTTCCAAGCCTCTCTGGCTCCAGCAGATCTTCCATCGTCTCCCGGCGTCGGATCAACCGCGCATGCGCGCCTTGCACCAAGACTTCTGGAGCACGCAGCCGTGTGTTGTAGTTCGAACTTTGCGCCATTCCGTACGCTCCGGTGTCGAGAATGGCAAGCAGATCTCCTGGCTTTACCGGTGCAAGCTCACGGTCCCGGGCAAAAAAATCACCCGTCTCGCAAATCGGTCCAACCACATCCGCGATGCGAGTCTTCCCCGCGTTTAACTTTACCGGCACAATTTGGTGAAAGGCCTGGTAGAGAGCCGGCCGGATGAGGTCGTTCATGGCCGCGTCAGTAATCACGAAAGTCTTCTTACCGTTTTTCTTGACTTCAAGAACGCGCGTTATCAGTGCTCCTGCTTGCGCAACAATGAAACGGCCTGGCTCGATGAGCAACTGGCCCTCAAACCCGGCCAGCCCACTTTCGATAGCAGCGGCGTATTCACGCACCTTGGCTGCGGCATCAAATCTGCCTCGGTGATAATCAATCCCCAGCCCGCCGCCCGCATCCACGGTCTTGAGTGCAATGCCCTCGCTGGCCAGTTGGCTCAGCAGCTTGTTCACCCGTTCCATGGCCGCACCAAACGGGCTCGCAGAGCAAATCTGCGAGCCAATGTGAACGCTCACGCCGTGCGGCTCTAGCCAGCGGCTGCCGGCCGCACTCGTGTAAATCTTCAGCGCCTTTCTGATGTCGATGCCGAATTTGTGTTCGCGCAGGCCGGTGGAGATATACGGGTGGGTCTCAGCGAAAACGTCGGGATTAACCCTCAGGGCGAAGCGCGCTTTACGCTTGAGCTTGGCAGCGCGCGCCGCCAGCAACTCCAACTCCGCTTCACTCTCGGCGTGGAATTCTAAAATCCTTGACTTAAGCGCAAGATCAATTTCGGCGGCGGTCTTGCCTACGCCAGAAAAAACCACCCGCCCCACGGCCTCAGGCGCAGCGGCCAACACACGCTCCAATTCGCCGCCTGAGACAATGTCGAAGCCTGCGCCATGGTCCGCCATCAGCTTCAAAACGGCCAGAGCGGAGTTAGCCTTTACCGCGTAACACACCAAATGTTCCCTGCCAGCTAGCGCCAGCTGAAACATTTCCAGCCGCTCAACAATTTGGTCGGCGGAGTAAACGTAAAGCGGCGTCCCGTGCTGTTTGGCGAGCGCTTCGAGAGAAACCTTGCCGCAATGCAGTGCGCTTCCCGGCTGTGGATGATGAAAAGGGCGCGGCGATGAAGGTGAGAATAAGGGCAAGATCGACTCCAGAAAAAATGCTCTCTTGAGACTACATTATTTCAACGAGGCCTGGACCATGCGGCGTGCAAAGCGAGTCCGCCACGCAACACTGTATTTGATATCTTCTTCAGGATATCCGCATATGCACTGTCTGGTTTTCAACCTTCTATGCCTGTGAAAACTCCATGGCTCCCTTTACAATTGCAGCATGACTGAGCCGTCGATGGTCGACCTGGTAGGCGTTGGATTGAACGCCACGGACACGCTGATTCCTCTGGCCGATTACCCGGCTCGCGGCTCCAAGGTCGAGTTCCGCGGTACAACCCTTATGCCAGGCGGGCAAACAGCAACCACAGTTGTTGCCTGTCAATTCTGGGGAATGAACACACGCTATGTTGGCAAGCTGGGCGACGACGACGCGGCCCGGCTGCATCGTGAGGCCTTTGCCCGCGCAGGAGTCGAAGCCCGGCTGATTGAAGTTCCGGACGCCGCCAGCCCGCAGTCGATCATTATCGTGGACGGCGGAGGCGAACGAACCGTCCTGTGCAGAAAAGACGAGCGGCTTATCTTGCAGCCCGGGGATATCGACCGCGGATGGATTGAGAATGCGCGCGCCTTACATGTGGATGGCTACGATACGGCCGCAGCCACGTTGGCAGCAGGTTGGGCGCGCGCCGCCGGAATTCCCGTAATCGCTGACCTCGACGAACTGTACCCCGGCGTCGAACGCCTGATCGAGAACGTGGACTACCTGATCGTCAGCCGCGACTTCCCTTCCCGGCTGATGAAGGAAAGAGACCTCGAAAAGGCGCTGCGCGGGATGCAACTTCGTTTCGGTTGCACGCTGACTGCCGCCACGCTGGGAGAAGATGGCGTGCTGGCATGGGATGGCACGCGGCTCCATCACAGTTCCGCTTACCGTGTTCCCGTCGTGGATACCACAGGCGCGGGCGACCTTTTCCACGCCGGATTCATCTATGGATTGACTCAGGGTTGGCTGCTCGAGCGTCAGCTTGACTTTGCCTGTGCAGCCGCAGCGCTCAACTGTACAGCAAGCGGTGCCAGGGGCGGCATTGGCTCGGTCTCCGCAATTGAGGAACTGATGGCGACGGCTTCCCGATACGACGTTGACTCGTCCTTGCTGCTCCAGGTTGAGTGAGAAAGCCTGCACCGACAGAAAACTTCCTGTCCTCACATATCGAGTTGGCGCAACCACGAGGCCACCTGTCCTGCAACCTTCTGCGGTTGTTCATAGGCGGCAAAGTGCCCGGCGTTTGGCAACAGATGAAACTCGCATCCACCGGGAGCAGCATGAAAAGCTTCCATCTCGACCGCCGTCACGCCTGGATCCTCGCTGCCGGCAATGGCCAATACAGGGACCGAGATGCCAGCCAAAGTGGGCAGAGAATCAGGCCGCGTGGCGAGGCCGGCCTGTACCGCCACCAGAGCCTCCGGGGTGAGCGTCATGCGCGCCCTCATCTCGGTCACGATCTCGGGACGACTCTTCCTGGCCGTCGCTCCAATTAAGGTCTGCGCCATTGCATCGAAGATCTCCGCGCTCCCTCCGGCTCGCGCCTTGGCAATCAAGCCGGCGCGCCGCACATGGTCGGAAGGGGCGTCCGGCTGCGGCTTTGAGCAAATGAAAGTCAGAGCGTGTACTCGTTCAGGCGCCTGACGCCACAGCTCCAGCAGCACATAACCGCCGATGGAGCAGCCGGCAAAAACTGCCGCAGGCACCTCTAAATGATCCAGAATTACGAAAACATCAGCGGCCAAACGCGCCATGCTCAGCACGGGAGCATCTGGAACCAGCTCGAATCCGCCCACTGGCAAAGCTCCGAGCTGCGAAGCGCCATGCCCCCGCAAGTCCGGAACGATGGCGCGCACGCCAGCCAACTCGCCGATCAGCGGGCGCCAGTATTCCCCATCGAGTGGTGTGGGATGAAGAAACACTACTGGCACCCCGGCGCCGCTATCGCGGAAAACCAGCATAGCCCCGCCTGATTCGCACCTACCGTTCATAGCTACAGAATACCCTCAAGGCAGCGCGATCGGCTCCTGGGGAATGCCGATCCAGCAAGCCAGGTAGGCTACAGCCACCAACCCGCCGGAGAAAAACAGCCCAACGACCGTGAAGATGCGTACCAGGGCTACATCCCATCCGTAGGCTTGCGCCAGCCCAATGCATACCCCGCCAATCTGACGGCCCACAATGGGGCGAACCAGCGGCCTGCCGGGAATATACGTGGTGGCGGGAACGACCACACCGCAGTTGGAACAGAACCGCGCGCCCACGGGCAACCCAGTTCCACAGCGCTGACAAAAGATGGCCATAGTCGATCCCTCCTGCAAATCACATCCAGTCATAGATACGGCAGCGCCGTGGCAGCGGTTCCATTTTCAATATGCGAGCTGGCCGTTAGGTTCCCTTGTAAGGGGTCTGCAGCCGCTTTCTGGCGGTATCAGCGCGCGATGTGTTCGGCCCGGCATTGATCGCCATCTGATAGTCACTCACCGCCGCTTGGCGTTCGCCGTTCAGGTCGTGGCACTCGCCGGCGGCCAGGAGCGACCTCATTTTAAGTTCTGGTCCAACCGTTTTGCTCCAGGCCGCCTGTTCATAGGCCCGCGCTGCCTCATCGTACTGGCGCTGGCCACGCAGGGCGTCGCCCAGGCCAAAATTAGCCAGTTCCAGCCGCGCTTCTGCAAAATAGCCTGGCTTGGCGCTGTGACCAATGAGTTCCCGATAAGCCGTCACGGCGCCCATGCCCTCACCTGCGTCCTTGCGCAAGTTGGCCTCTTCCAGACAGAAGAGATAATCGTGGGGATACTGACCTTTCAGGCTGCGAACCACCTGAATGGCCTCCTTGTAGCGCGCTTCCCGCCGCAAAAACAGCGCGATCACGGTGCGTGCCTCCACGTTGGTCGTCGCGCCGCGGCTGGCGTCGTCTTTGAGCATTTCCAGCCCCCGCGTCTTCGAGCCGGTAATGCCTGCAAAACCGATCAGCACTTTGAACGGCCACGGCAGCGCCCCTACCACGTACTCGTAGACCCCCACCACCAGTTTGGCGTCTACGTAATTCGGGTCCAGCTGGAGCACGCGCACATCGTCGTCCTTGGCTTTCGTGGCAAGCCGGAATCCAGCCCCAAAGCCTCGGTCAACCATGGCGAGATACGCACACTTGAGGCTCCGCGCCCAGCCGCGCGCATACAGGGCGTCGATGTCATTGGGATTGCGGCTTATGCGCCAATCGGCCTCACTGATTACTTCATCGGCCAACGCAAAGACCCGGTCGCGGGTCCTGGGGTCCTCCTCGGTCGCATGTCGGCCAGTGAGAAAGCCGTCGTTAGCGTAGAAGGTAGTATCGAGCAGATCCTGCCGGTAGAGTTCCTGAAAAACTACCGCTTCCAGCAAAAATGCGGTGGGCAGCGGGTCGCCCGGATGCGCGGCATGAAAGCGCTCGAAGCGATCCACGGCGCCCGGATAATCCAGGTTATAGAAGTGTTCATAGGCTTCGCGGACCAGCGGGTCGCGACTTAGCGGGCTGGAATTTACCTCCGAGGCCCAACTAAGGCTTGCCGCCGCCAACATCACAATGCCGCATCCCAGGCTGCGTACTCCGCTCGAAACTCGCTTGCCCACTTCGCCTCCCATACTCAGAATACGCCCCAGAATGGAGCGTTTTTCTTGTCCCTCCGATAGACGCCACGTTCCAAAGATTTGTTTGCTTGTTCCAAGCCGGTAATCCCATAAAATGGAGCTATGCCCATCCCAGAGCGACTGAACCCAAGCTTCACATCCTCCCGTCCTCCCGTCGTGGATTTCGCTGAAGAGGCCCGCAAGCGCCTGATCGTGGCACTCGACGTACCCGACGCAGCCTCCGCTCTCGCCCTTGTCGGCCAATTGGAGAAGCATTGCCTGTGGTTCAAGATTGGCTTGGAGTTGTTTATCGCCGCCGGCCCGGCTGTAATCGAGCCGCTAGTCGCGCGCGGCCACTCCGTCTTCCTCGATCTCAAGCTGCACGACATTCCCAACACCGTGGCTGGAGCAGTGCGCTCGGCTACAGGAATGGGGGTGAAAATGCTGACCCTCCACGCCGCGGGAGGGCCGGCTATGCTGGTCGCCGCACGCAGCGCCCTGGACGGAGTCGCGGAGCCGCCGGAGCTGCTTGCCGTCACCGTGCTCACCAGCATGGACCAAGCGCAGGTCAACGCCACTGGCCTCGACCGCTCCCCCGCTAAGCAGGTAGAGTTGCTGGCCCGGATGGGCATGGATTCAGGAATTCGCGGCTTTGTTTGCTCGCCGCAGGAAGTTGCCGATTTGCGTGCGCTCACCGGCCCCGGAGGGGTGCTGGTCGTCCCTGGCATTCGTCCCGCAGGGAGCGAGATAGGCGACCAAAAGCGCGTAGCCACTCCCGCCGAAGCCCTCCGCCAGGGCGCAAGTTACCTTGTCGTCGGCCGCCCAATCACGCAGGCTCCCGACCCAGCCGAGGCCGCCGAGGCAATCCTCAACGAGATGGCCGTAACGCTTCAGTCCTAGCCGCTGAAATCGGCATAGGGGGGGAGAGTCGCCTCTCCTTCCCTGCCACACCACCGTACATGCGGGTCCGCATACGGCGGTTCGGATGGATTGAGCTATTTCCCCGCGAACAAGCGTGGAAGTCCGAGC